>Ga0209390_10000157_pt1 | contig 119290 bp, 97 predicted proteins | sample BON01_FD_187212 | JGI IMG/M metagenome (GOLD analysis project Ga0209390, IMG submission 187212) | Freshwater microbial communities from Lake Bonney liftoff mats and glacier meltwater in Antarctica - BON-01 (SPAdes) (version 2) | ecosystem: Environmental > Aquatic > Freshwater > Ice > Glacier...
CGCAAAAAAGGGGGACCTGATTCCGCTGACGGTGCCGGAGGTTCGCAGGTTACTGATTCGAATCGTCTGGCCGATCATCATCGACATCCCGCACGTAATTCAATTCTCCGAATGCAGAAAAACACCCTAGGCATCTGCGATGAAATGCCACTTCAACACCAGAGGTTCGCCAGACAATAAATCATAATACACGACTGCATTACCAAGCCGGCGAACGTGATCCAAATTCGTTTACGGGGCCTCAAAACACACCGCTTTGACAACATCGACCTCGCCTGGCTGCAGGTCTTCGAAGACGGCTCGTATTCTGCGTTTCTTTTCCGCTTTCACCTCTTGGGTCTCGATCGAACGGGACATCCCCAGCACTTCGCCGGCCTGTGTCAACGCAACGCAATATATATAACCGGCCGGTATATTCTCAGTCCAGAAAATTTCACCCCACGCAACAAACCTGTCTTGAACCTGCTCGTGCCGATCTTCTTCGAAGATAATTTCCTGACCCGAATCAATTTGCTCAAGCGTGGTTGTCCGGACATCGAACCCATATTTCGTCACCATCGCAGCCAGAAACTCGGCCTCTTTACGTGCAGCCTCGGCTTCCTGCACAGCGGCATCAATAGCAGGCTTCCTTGCCAGAAGTTCATCGGCGTCACTGGTCGAGAAATTTATCCAATGCGGGACCGTGTTATTAGCGCCCAAGACAGTCTGATAGGATTCATTCGATGATCGAATCCAAGCTCCAGAGAAACGACACGACTGGTCCGAAACAAGGTTGCTTGTGTCAATACCGCTGAGCAGAACGCGGTGAGACTCAAACTCGCCAGTCTCGTAGGTTGCCAGAATCTGATCTGAAGCGACGAGTTGCATGACTTTTACAACGTCCGCTTGCAAGTAGACTTTGCCTTGCTCGGCAGCAGCCCATTTTCCAGCCAAGGTTTCAACAAACGAAAGCTGCCCATTCAGCTTAGCCATTGCGTAAGCCCTCTCAACCGCCGGGAGCGCGGACAACTTTTCTTCAAAGGTTTCCGGGATTACTTTCTCTGGGGGGGCTGCAGTCGCAACTCCCTCGTTTTTTACTGCAGTTCTCTCTGGGGGGACTGCAGCCGCAACTCGCTCGTTGTGCACTTCAGCATTGGATGGTCGAATATCTGGGGGAGGTGTGGCAATCGTAGTTGAGGTTGATGTGTTTCTATTGCCATCACCTCCGCCGACAAGTAACGCAATGAGCATCACTGCCGTGATGCCGATGATGGCGATGAAGCAGCCACTGCAGCCAAAATATTTGTTTACCATCGCTACACCGTACTAGTCAAATTACGTCAGTAATAGAAGCTGATGAACAGTTTTAATAACTAGCCTAAGTCGTTTCAACTGTGCAGACGAATGCGTTATGCCACTTTTTAACTAAAAGCAACTGCTTGAAAGGCAAATCAATGCGAGCGTTTCGAGGTTATTTCAGCTGATGTGTCATTACTTAAACTCTTTCTGGGGTGCCTTTTTAGCCACAGAAAAAGCCAAACCTGAAACGATACGCCGCACGGTCCCGGTTTTTGGCTGCCAACTCCATCCAAACCGCTGCCGCCTCAGTTTGTGAATACCGCGCGTCGTCGCACTTCGGCGTCGCAGACTTCCACTATCTGCAAATATTGCTGCGCCTTCACGCTGGCACGCAAAACCACTTGCGCAAAAAGCGATGGTCATGGTTGCGGTTCTCCCTGTCGTGGCAGCCGTTGCACCGGGGCGGCGTTTCATGTCAAGTAGGGTAAAGTCATGTTGTCACATTTCGGTCGGCGGTCGGAACCGAGGTTCACCGGGATTTTTTCGGACCGACCTTTTTTGTCATGGCAATTCAGCTGATACAACCGTGGGGTTCGGAACGATATTGGGTCGTTCCAACCTTCCTTAACTCCGTTATTGGAGGTAGCCTATGGGGAATGTTCAAACTCCTTTGCGGATAGGACAACACATCGAAGGCCTAACGAGATCAGTACCGGCCTTCGACGATTGGGAAGAACCTCATCAGCCCAATCAACGATTACGGAACATGCTTCTCCTGTGAGGGAAGTGGATCGAGAACGCTGGAGTGCCGAGCTTGCCAAGGTACGGGAACCCATACCGGGCAGTGTCGAGTCTGTCATGGGACTGGCCGGTTTGAATTATCGGCCAAGCCTTGTTTTACCTGCGAGGGAACGGGGCAGAAGTTCGGTTTGTTTAGTTTTCTCCCCGGCTCTCACGGGCGTGTTCAGTTTGAAGCAGTGATTAACCGTTTCGGGTACAGTGACTTCCTGTTGCAAATAACTCCTAAGTGCGAGGCCCACCGGAATGAAGACTCGATCCGCTGTACTGTTAGCCGCTGCGTCTTTGACGATACTGGCGAATACTGCTATTTCGTCTGATGAAGTTCTGCCCACAAAAATCCTGTTGATCGGCAAAGAGCCCGACCATCCGCATGGGACTCATATGTATGTCCACGCCAGCGAGATTCTTGCAAAGTGCCTGCGAAAAACTCCCGGCGTTGTTGCGGTCGTATCACAGGGCTGGCCGACAGATCCGAAGGTTCTGGAAGATGTGAAAACGATCGTTCTGTATTCCAGCCCAGGGGCGGAATATCTCATCGACGGCTCCGGCGGTGGACAGTTGCATCAGATGATGATGAATGGAGTTGGCCTTGTCACAATCCACTGGGCCTCTTCGGTTTACGAAAAGAATCTCGATCGTCTGGGCGACCAATGGGGCGATTATCTTGGCGGGTTCTGGGTTTCGAATTATGGCCTGAGCATTGACAACTCAAGATTGAAGCAACTGGTCCCCGATCATCCCATCTGCCGTGGCTGGCAGGAGTATGAACTGCATGATGAATATTATCTGAAGCCCACTATCAAAGCCGCGACACCGTTGTTGCAGGTCACAACAAAAGGCGAAGACGTTGTTGTTGGCTGGGCTTACGAACGTGAGGACAAAGGTCGAGCATACGGCACAACGCTTGGCCACTTCTATCGCAACTTTCAAATCGAAGCCTTTCGACGCACAATCGTGAATGCGATTCTGTGGACGGCTTATGTGGAAGTGCCTGAGGCCGGAGCACCTGTCGACCTGAGCAAAGAAGAACTCGCGCTACCACCTCAGCAAATGCAGAAGTCGTAGCGCTGTCAAAGGGGCCCCATTTCAGCAGGGTGGCACCGGAAACAGTTGGCCGCAAAAGCGTGCCAGTGCGATGAACATTCCGTGATTGTTCCTGACTTGCGAAACCAGTCCGAATAAGATTCGGCAACTTATCATTCACTACACTTTTGCGAGTGGAATCGAGTACTCGACCAGTTCAGGTTCACGGCGGCCAAACACAGACCTCGCTTCACAGAATTCATGTGAATATAATTTATGGCCGCCGCTACAGCGATGTCAGTCGAAGGAGTCGTGAGAGCCTTCATTAGCGACAAACTACGGCGTCAGCACGCGAACACGGTGGTTGTTGGTGTCGCCGACATAGACGCGGCCAGCGGCGTCTACGAAAATTCCGTGAGGACGGTCCATCCGGCATTCCAGAGGATTACCATCAGGGCCATCCGCTTTCTTTCCATCGCCAATGACTGTTTCTATTGTTCCCGATGCAATTCGGACAACTCGCACCGTGTGGCTTTCCGTATCAGCGAAATAAATATCGCCGTTGGGCCCAAGAGCCACGCCTTTAGGGCCGGAAAGCTGCGCGAGCCTGGCAGGGCCGCTGTCTCCGGTGTAGCCATTTTTTCCGGTGCCAGCCAAGTGATGCAGCGTGTTCGTCGAAAGATCTAACCGGTAAATTGCGTTCCCTTCACGCAATGCCAGAATCAGCGAGTGATCGCCATCAAAGTCCAATGCTCGAGGACCATTCAGGGGGTTGCCAAGGATGGGTGCTAAGTCTTTTGTCGGCTTGCGTTCACCGGTACCAGCAAAAGTGGTGACATGCCCCGAAGCCAATTCGACACGTCGAACTCGGTGATTACCGATGTCGCAGATGTACAGATTTCCATTGTTGTCCAGAGCAATGGAATGCGGACGATTGAATTTTGCCTTGATGGCCGGTCCGTCGTCTCCGTCGAAGCCCATAGATCCATCACCAGCGACAAGTTCGATGGTTCCGGTTTTAGCATCGACCCTGCGAACAATGTGGTTCTGCATTTCGACGAAAAACATGTCTCCGCTTTTATCGAAACGAACTTCGTATGGCTCGTTCAGCATGGCTTCCGTGGCCGGTCCGCCGTTGCCCGAATAGCCTTTCGTTCCGTTACCCGCCACCGTCGTGATAATTTTCGTATCGGGGTCGACACGACGAATCACGTGTGAGCCAACTTCGCAGACATACAACGCTTTGTCGGGCCCAATGACCACGCCAAACGGTTGAGCGACAGCAGCTTCTGTAGCGAGACCTCGGTCTCCTGAGTAGCCGTCATAGCCATTACCGGCGACCGTTGTCACGTCTGCAGCCTGCAGTTGAGAACCGATACAAATCGCAATTGTGAACATAGCGACGCGGCAAAATGTGCAGTCGTGCATGATATGACGCTCTGTTGATCCATGAACGGAAAGCTGGCGAAGAACTGTAGCGACGTCTGCCCCCAAGGAGGCTTTCCGGTCAGCTAGGCGTCTTTGTTTGCTGTGGCGATTTGTGCGCCAACGGCGGCCGCTGTTCCGGAAGGAACAGCCAGCAGGTTCCACGCGGTAAAGAAAATCGGAACTGCAATCAGATTGCCAAGAATTGTTCCTCGAGCGAACGGGATCGCCAGGGTGAAACATTCAATCAACCCGGAAATTGTTTGAGGATACATGTCTGTCATGATCCAAACGCCCAAATTACTCAGGGCAAAATATGTTCCAACGGCAAAGATTGAGCCCCCGACGATTGATGCAGTCCGGTTTGGGCGGACGCTATATGCGGCGAACAGAAAGATTACAGCGTAAGCCGCGTAGTCGAACGGCCAGCTGGCGAAAAAACCGTAGCCAGTTTTTGCGTGGATCAGCAGGTCAGTGATGGCTCGGATCGCCACAGGCAACAAAAACGCAGCGGGGTGCCGAATGACAGCACCGCTAAACAACGCCAAAGCGGCCATCGACGAAAAGTTTGCGATGGGCGAATCAATAAGTCGCAGAGCAACACTGATAAGACAAACGCCGAACAGGACGCCGGATTGTGCTGTCGACCAGCTACGCCGCGAACTTGTTTCTGGCTTGGGAGCGGCATATGGATTTGCTGCAGGTTGGTCAGACATTTACTTACCATTCAGATCAAAGTTACCGACAGGCTGCGCGCTTTAGCCGGTCGTTCAAAGCGATTCCCAGCCCAATTGGTGGGAACTTGCGGGCGATGATAACGTCAAGATCTGCCGAGTCGAGACTTCTGAGGGCCGCAAAAAAGTTTGCAGCACAGGTTTTCAGGTCAGAGAACTCAGCAAGTTGTTCAATTTTCTGGAAGCCGATAGTGACGCCAACCGGACCGTATGTCATCAAGCCACATTTTTGACCGGCTACGGGAATGGCCTTCGAAGTCGCTTCGATAATCGAAAGCGGAGTGGTTGGGGAATAATGTCGGCTAAGCATTCCCGGTGCCATTTGGGCGGCGGCGTCTTTGTTCGGATCAGTCGTCGCCAATTGCACCGGGCCGATGACCGCTTCGATATCTTCGATGGAAAGTCCACCTGGTCGTAGAATCATTGGTTCTTCGGTCATCAGCGAAAGTACGGTCGATTCGACTCCGACTCCGCATGGCCCCCCATCCAGAACGGCGTCAATTCGTCCGTTCAGCCCATCCAGCACGTGCTGAGCGGTAGTCGGGCTGATTCGACCAAAAAGATTCGCGCTGGGAGCGGCAACGGGGCATTCGGCCAATCGCAGCAACTCCAAAGCGGCTGGATGATTGGGCACTCGAACACCAACTCCCGGCAGTCCAGCGGTCACCAAATCGGATATTTCCGCGATTTTTGGCAGCACCAGGGTTAACGGGCCTGGCCAAAAGGCGGCCGCGAGGCGTTCGGCAATGGGCGAAAATTCGGTCACCAGTTCGCGAGCAGACGCAACATCCACGACATGCACAATTAGCGGATCAAATGTAGGCCGCTGCTTGGATTCGAAGATTCCGGCCACAGATCTAGAATTTCTTGCATCCGCACCTAACCCGTACACCGTTTCCGTTGGAAAGGCAACCAGGCGACCGCTTTTGAGCAGGTTCGCCGCTTCGGCAATAGTTTTGCAGACAATAGTTTTGCAGACAACAGTGGTTCGGTGAACAGTCATACGGGTCGTCAAGGGCCGCGAATATCAAAATGAGAATTGCCGAAAACCGCCAAGTTAGCGTCGCAACTCGCGAATAACAGTGGTCTACAGGTAGAATCGTGCAGACTATAAAAACCTAATCGTTTGTGAACAGCACAGAGTCGCGAAACGACAATTTACAGTAAACAATGGGCGGAAGTGATTGAGTTTGACCGAGCCAAAACGTGGCTACAAACTTCAAGGGCTTTCATTCCAGAGGTGAGTACTATGCCAGATGCAGGCGTCCTTGCAACAATCTTATTAATCGTTGGTTTGTTTCTGCTGGCCCTGGAACTGATGATTCCCAGCTTCGGAATGATCGGCATCCTGTCGGCGATCGCCTTGCTGATTTCCGCATGGAGCGCATGGCAGGCTTGGTGGGGCACTAGTCCCGGATTTTTCTGGACGTATGCCGCGTTTTGGTTGCTGGGAATTCCGTCGGTGCTGGGAGGAATGCTGTTTCTGATGCAAAACACAGCTTTGGGAGACCACATTGTCCTGCGAGGCCCAGCCAGCGATTCGTCAACAACGAAGCCAAATACTCGTAACCCACTGCAATTGCTGGTTGGTAAGACAGGCAAAGCCGCTTCACTGCTGATGCCAGGAGGCATGGTAATTGTCAATAACGAACGATTTCATGCAGAGTCGCAGGGAATGGTGATTGAATCCGGCAGCGTTGTTCAGGTAGTGGACGCAAAAGGAAATCGCCTTGTGGTAAAGAAGACTTCGGCGAATGCGACATCGTCTCAAACTGTCGCCGCGAGCGGTAGCAAATCGGAACCGCTTGCTGATACAGTAATGGCGGACGAAGGACACGACGCAGCGAACGAGTTCGCCAACCGACGCGTCACAGCGAACAATGCGGAGGCATTGGATTTTGAGATACCCGAAAGTTGAAGTGTGGGTATTGGTTTCGAATCAAACCTTACGCAACCTGATTTAAAAGATTTCCTTTCAAGGATCGGCGAAGATGATTTCTGGCGTACTAACATTGGCCCAGCAACTGGGTCCGGGTGCATGGGTGGGCATCGTGGTCATCCTGTTGGTCTTCATAATTCTGCTTGCCATTTTTGCACAATTCGCCAGCCTATGGCTGCAGTGCAAAATGACTCGAGCTGGCATCGGCATCCTGGACCTGATCACGATGCGGTTTCGAAAGGTCAATCCGACCGTCATCGTGCGCAGCATGATTATGGCCGTGCAGGCAGGACTTACTCAGAATTACCCAATCACGTCCGGTAAGCTGGAAGCTCATTATCTGGCAGGCGGAAACGTGCCAAACGTGATTCGAGCCCTAATTGCTGCCCAACGAGCTCAAATTGATCTCGACTGGGAAACAGCTCAGGCGATCGACCTGGCGGGACGTGATATTCTGGACGCCGTTCGAACCAGCGTTTATCCAAAAGTGATTGACTGCCCCGATCCGAAGCGATCTGCCGGAACGCTCGATGCAGTCGCTGGTGATGGCATTCAGTTGTGTGCTCGAGCTCGCGTGACAGTTCGAACAAACATCAGCCAGCTGATCGGTGGGGCTACGGAAGAAACCGTTATCGCCCGAGTTGGCCAGGGGATTGTTCAGGCCATTGGTTCAACGAATTCCTACAAGAAGGTCCTTGAAAACCCGGACAGCATTTCCAAGATCGTGTTAGGTCAGGGTCTCGAAGCCAACACGGCATACGAAATCGTATCGATTGACATTGCGGATATCGATGTCGGTGAAAACATTGGTGCTCGACTTTCTGCCGATCAGGCCGAAGCAGACATGCGAGTCGCCCAGGCCAAGGCAGAACAACTACGAGCCGACCAGACCGCGCGCGAGCAGGAAATGATTGCTCGTATTCAAGAGAACCGAGCCAAAGTTGTGCAGGCAGAAGCTCAGGTTCCTAAGGCCATTGCGGAAGCCTTCTCATCAGGAAAACTCGGTCTTTTGGACTTCTACGACCTCAAAAACCTTCAGGCAGATACCAGCATGCGTGAAGCTATTGCCGGCACCGGTGGGGCCAGCAAAGAAATAATCAGTTAGCAAACAGCCCAGCAGGAAATAGTTAGATACTGATGTTCGGCTGCAGAGCCCAATCAGACTCAACGGTAGCCTTCGCGAAATTCAGTTCGCATGGCTCATCGGAACTGTGCATTGTGTTTTTGAACAGAGGTTAATGACTGATGATCAAGTTGATCTTCTTCCTGATTGTGATTGGATTCAGCGTCATTCAGTCCATCGTCAAGGCAGCGAACGAAAAGGCGGCGGCGAAGGAACGGCAGGCTCAATTGGGAGCTGCCGGCGGGAAAAAGAAAGTACAAAACGAGATCGAATCGTTTCTGCAGGACGTAACGGGCAAGACGGCGCCTGCTCGCAACGAAGGCATGAACGATATTCAGGAGCAGCGAGACCAGGAACGTCGTGATAACCGGCGACAGGAAGCGGTTGTTCGAAAACGAGAACAGCAGGCAAAAACACAGCAGGCTCGCGCACAGCAAAAAAACAAACGTCCGCCAGCAGCAGCGCCTGCCGCAAAATCGCGATCACGCAAGCCTTCAGAACGCCGCATCGGTTCAGGCGTCAACGAACATGTTAACAGCTATATTGGCAAACACGTCGATCAGTACATGGATCACGACGTAAACGAATACGTCGAAAAGACAATTACCAGAGGCGTTCAAAGTCATCTTGGAACCGGGGTCGGAACACGCAGGCCAACAACAACAGGTCGGCAAAAAAACCAGGCAGCCGCCGGCGTGGCGGCTTTGCTTCGAGATCCTCAGGGCGTTCGCAACGCTGTTCTTATCAACGAAATCCTATCGCGGCCTCGGTCGATGCAAAAATAGTCTGGCGTTCTGCACATATGCCCGAGTCTGTTGAACGAGTCCTGCTGCTAACCAGCGAATTGACGTTTCGCGGTTCTTCGATTTTGACGCTGAGACTCGCCCAGGGGCTGGAATCGCGTGGTATCGAAACGATCATAATCTGCTCGCGCGCCCAGTCGCTGGATCAGGAACTGACGAAAGGCGTACAGATTATCCGGGTACCGGGCTACACGGTTCCTGTGTGGGGTCGAGTTGTTCGGCGCACTGTACTGAAGCAACTGGAAGGGCAGCCGCCCGATGTGATTCATGTGCAGGGGCCGCAAATGCTGTCTCAGGCATTGTGGCTGGGGCGCACGCTAAATCGCCCGGTTATCCTGACTCTGACCGACCACGGCGAAGCAGCCCGAGTTCTGCTGTCGTCGCAGTCGACGACATGCCGAGCCATCATCTGCGTCAGCGAAAGCGTGCAAGCCGCTCTGCCACGAAGACTGGATCAGATTGAACAACGCGTCATTTTGCCTGGTGTGCCGCTGGATTTGTCGCGAAAAGTGACTCCAATCCTGCAGGAAAATCGCGTGCCCGTTATCGGCATGGCGGGGCCTCTGGAAGTAATTAAAGGCGGGTCGTTTTTCCTTAGAGCCTGCCACCGCGTTCTGGATTCCGGTTTTCCCATCCGCATTGTAGTCACGGGTTCAGGGCCTGAAGAACGAAACCTGCGACGCCTGGCAACGTCACTGGAACTGGACAAGCACGTCACTTTTGTCGACGACGGGGCGGCGATGTCCGCTTATTTAACGGCCATCGATATCTTCTGTCTGCCGTCTCTGCAGCAGGGCTTCGGCGTTATCATGCTGGAAGCCATGGCATTGGGACGGCCGGCGATCGCGTCGGGTGTCGGCGGCATTCTCAGCATCATCGAAGACAACGTAAACGGTCTTGTTGTGCCCCCTTCTGATAGCCGAGCACTCGCAGACAGAATACTGGAACTGTTAAAGAATCACGACTTTGCCCATCGAATCGCAACGGCAGGCCAGAAGCTGGTTGAAGAGAAATTCACGGTTGATCGAATGCTTGAAGAAACAATTGCTTTGTATAAAGACGCCCATCGGTCAGGCATTCCGGCCAAAACCATTCCCCTCACCACGCGGAAAGGCGGCGGAACATGAAGGCCGAAATTATCGCGATAGGTTCCGAACTAACCTGCGGTGCCAGGCTGGACACAAACAGTCAGTGGCTGAGTATTGAACTGGAAGGTCGCGGCTGGACAGTTCAGCGTCACACAACCGTTGCGGACGATCGCGCAGCGATGATCCGAATCTACCAGGAAGCCGGTAAACGTTCGCGGCTGGTACTGATTACCGGGGGACTCGGACCAACGCTCGACGATATTACTCGCGACACGCTGGCAGAAGCTTTCAACCAGAAACTGGTCGAAGACGCCGATTCATTGCGACATATCGAAGCACTGTTTCAAAACCGTAATCGGGAAATGCCCGAACGCAACAAAGTTCAGGCGTTGCGTCCGGAACATTCCATCAGCATGCACAATGCTCATGGCACTGCGCCAGGCATTTTGATGAGTCTACAGAATCCGGAATGTACGATCGGTGTAATGCCCGGCGTGCCGGCCGAAATGAAACGGATGTTCTATGAACAGCTGGTGGACAGACTACCAACCAGCCCTGTCTTTGTGCGGCGTTCGACGATCCGCACGTTTGGATACGGCGAATCCGATGCAGAACGACTGCTTGGTGACCTGACAGCTCGGGGACGCAATCCGGAAGTTGGCATCACCGCCAGTGAGGCCGTGATTTCACTTTCCGTCACGGCCCGCGCGGGCAGTTTTGAAGAATGTGAAATGCTGGCCGCGGCCGTTAGCGACGACATTCGTGCTCGGCTGGGAGATGCCGTTTTTGGCGATGGCGATATCGAACTACACGAAGTCGTTGGCAACCAGTTATTGCAGCAAGGTCTGAAAGTCGCCTTGCTGGAAGGCACCACCACTGGCGGTTTGATTGGTCAGTGGCTGACAGAAACGGAAGACTTTGCAGGCCGTGTCGCTTACAGCCGATTGTTCCCCACAGCAAAGTCCGTGTTGAGCGACACTATATCTGCAAACTCTGAATGGGAATCGGTTCTTCGAGAAAAGGCGGAACAACTTCTAAAAGACGGCACAGCAGACTATGTGATTATTTCGTCACCGACGTATCTTCTGGAAGAAGCTGGCGTGCGAAAGCAGAAAGGAAGCGTTGTCGTGTTGGGTTCAGGTCTGGAAGTTTTGCAGGATGTCGATATGACCGGCAATCTCGCAATCTTCCGAAATCGAGCCGCACGATATGCATTAAACCATTTGCGGCTGCACCTGAATTCTCGTTAACCAAGCCGCTTCATTAGTTTTCGTCGACGTAACTTTGTGACATGCTCATGACCGACTCTGTTCCTGATTCTCACGTATTCGTCCGCTCTGCTACGCGCGATGATGTTCCCGCGCTGGAAGAACTGATCGAAACATTTGTGAAAGCAAATCGACTGCTGCCGAGAACGACAGACGAACTGAACGACCTGATTGCGTTTGGATTTGTCGCCTGTTCGGGTGATCAACTGGTCGGCTTTGCGGCTCTGGAGATTTATTCTTCCAAGCTGGCCGAAATCCGCAGTCTGGCCATCATCCCTGAAATGCAGGGACGTGGCCTGGGCAGACAGCTGGTGGAGAACTGTATCGAGCTTGCCCGCAGCCGCAACGTATTGGAAGTTATGGCAATCACGTCGTCTGACGGCTTCTTTCAATCCTGCGGCTTCGACTTTACATTGCCGGGCGAAAAGAAAGCGCTGTTCATGCAGACGCGAGAAGAAATCTGACCAGGCCTGTGCTTCAAATCGTCCGCAGGTGCTCGGATAGCCGTCTGGCAGCTCCGTTAACGTTGAGTGTTTCCAGAAACGAGCATCGCCGATTCAGCAACCAACAGCGGTCAGATTCCGGTGGCGAGCCTGAGCTGGACGTCTCGAAAGCAGACAAACAAGTTGTGCTCAAAAAAGGCCCGCCGTATACACGACGAGCCTTCCTGAATTCTGCCACTGCTACTTCATTAGCTTGATGGATTTGATGTAATCCAGATCTGGAAATTTCGAATTCAAATACTCGTTGCCCTGAGACTGAATTGCGCCCTGATCGGGGCGTTCTTTGTACTGCGAATTAATCTTGTCAACTACTTCCATTCCTTTAGTCACTCGGCCAAACGGCGCGAATCCCGTGCTGTCCAGAAACGAGTTGTCGCCGAAATTGATGAACAACTGTGTCGAACGAGAATCCGGTGCTCCCGTCTTGGCGTACGTGATGTAGCCTCGCTGATTGGAAGCAACAACGGGATCATCATTGAAGGTCGCTTCACGCCATGACTTCTGCACAGAAGGATCACCGTTAATACCCCATTGCACCATGAAGCCCGGCACAACTCGAAAGAACCGCGTGTCTTTATAGAAGTCTTTCTTTACTAGTTCGTAAAAACGATCAGCTCCATTGGGTGCCCATTTTCGTGTCACTTCGATTGTGAAATTTCCTTTGCTGGTTTCGACTTCCACCTTAAACGTTTCAGGCGCCTGTTCGGCAGCCAGCGTAGACCCTGTAATTGCGTTGCCGACGACTAGAGTTAAGACAGCAAGCAGTGCAAATTGACGGAACGGCATGAAATACCCCTGATTCTTCATCCTTGTGTTTCCTGGAGTGCGGCAACGGCTTGCCACAACAATATAGTGATGCGAATTCTACTGTTTCGACTCAGTATTGCACACAACAATGACCAGCTTTGACCTAAGCCGAATCACTCGCGAAACCAGCGTAAGTCACGTTGAGTACTACGAAACGCTGGATTCGACCAACAAACTGGCGGGCGAATTGCTGACAGACTTACTGCCACTAAGTCCCGCTCTGGTGCTGACTGCCAGCCAGACCGCTGGTCGAGGACGCGGTAAAAACGCATGGTGGGCAACTTCCGGAGCGCTGACGTTTTCTTTGGTCGTTCACACCAAACAACTGCGACTTCCTCCGGAACGCCTGCCCCTGATTTCGCTGGCTGTGGGTTTGGCCGTACGAAATACTGTGGCCGATTTTGTCCTCGATCGACAGGTGTCGGTTAAGTGGCCAAATGACGTGCTGATCAGCGAAAGAAAGGTCTGCGGAATTCTTATTGAACAGCATCTCAGCGCCAATCAGGCCGCGTTGATCATCGGTATTGGCGTCAATGTGAACAATTCGATGATGTCTGCTCCCGAAGACATGAGCCACAGCGCGACGTCACTTTTTGACATTCGCAACGAAACCCTGGACATGACTTCAGTCTTGATTGCATTGCTACTGAATCTGGACAAAGCGGTGTGCGATCTTCGCAGCCGCCCCATGCTGCTGCTTTCCCAGCTAAACGCGTGCAACATTTTGCGGGGACGAAAAATCACGATTGGCGTTGCCGATTCTGAACACACGGGCGTATGCCAGGGAATCGACGAAAACGGCGCCATTCTTCTGGCAACAGAATGCGGCATACGACGACTGATGGCTGGCACCGTTATATCGTGGTAGGCCACGCCGTCGTTGAGTTACCGTCGGCCTTTAGCCCATCACCAGTTCTTTCATTTCACGGACAGCTCGTTCCAGGCCGACCATCACGGCATGGCTGATGATGCTGTGTCCGATGTTGAGTTCGTGAACGCCGTTGATCGCCGCGATGGGCTGCACATTGCGATACGTGAGACCGTGCCCCATGTTAAGCGTCAGGCCACGATTCAGAGCAAACTGACTGGCTTCCAGAATTCTGTCGAATTCCGTATCCGTTTCTGCCTGCGTACGCGCGTCTGCATAGGCCCCGGTATGTAGTTCAATGGCATCGACACCCATTTCAGCTGAGGCCTCAACCTGAGCGACATCCGGATCGATAAACAGGCTGACGGAAATATCACGTCCCATCAACTGATCCACACATCGTTGAACGCGACTTTGCTGGCCGATCACATCCAGTCCGCCTTCCGTGGTGACCTCTTCACGCTTTTCGGGAACCAGCGTGGCCTGATCCGGCATGATATCCAGAGCGAAGTCAACAATCGATTGCTCGACAGCCATCTCCAGGTTCAGTTTAACGCGGATCATCTGCCGCAAAATTCGCACATCTCGATCTTGAATGTGCCTCCGATCTTCGCGCAGGTGCACAGTGATTCCATCAGCACCGCCCAGTTCTGCCAGCACTGCGGCATGAACGGGATCTGGTTCATAAGTACGTCGTGCCTGTCGAACGGTGGCAACGTGATCGATGTTTACTCCAAGCAGTGGCATGTCTTCAGGCTTCTTTTTCAAAGAGTTCAATTCATGCGTCACCAGATACTGGTGGGACGCCGTCGTTAACTTCAAACAGGTGGATACAACTTCAAAACGACTTTCGTTGTCGCTGCCAGCCGGTCGCCTATTAAAACGCGATTTTCGGTGCTGATGCTGGCCGAGGGCTTCCTTTGGCCGTTTTTCGATATTTCTTTTCCGGAAGCACTCGTTTGTGGCAACACAAATCAGCAGAGAATTCCGACGGAAAGACATCAACTGATTGGAATGACGTTTACTACCTCGATAAGGTGTGGGAGCTTCTGCCGGATCGGCAGACATTGCCGTCGCCCGTTCCGGTCATTGACGGCACCCCAACATTTGGACATTATACTGCAGTATGGATGTTCTGATGTCCCGCCTTTTTGAGCCAAGCAGGTCACCAATTTCTGGTGATTTCGATTTGACACAATAACCCCAGAATAGTTCGAGATTTACGCCATGAGTTCCACCTCAGAAATATCTGAGCCGAGCGCCGGTGCTGCCAAAACCTCAGTCACCGATGCGATGATTGAAGCCCGGGGACTAAGTAAGTTCTACGGTGATTTTGCAGCCACTCAGGACGTTTCGTTCACTGTGCCACGGGGTCAGGTGTGTGCGTTTCTTGGCCCAAACGGAGCTGGCAAAAGTACCACGATGAAGATGCTGACAGGATTTCTGTCGCCAAGTCGTGGAGATGCGTTTCTAGCTGGTTACAACGTCGCAGAAGATCGCTTGAAGGCCAGCGAAAAACTTGGATACCTGCCGGAAAACGGTCCGCTGTATACCGAGATGACTCCGGAAGGAATGCTGAAATACATCGGCGAAGTTCGAGGCGTCAAGGGCAGCAACTTATCTGATCGCCTGGCATGGGTAGCCGATAAGTGTTCTCTGAAGGAAGTCTGGCGTAAGCCGATCGCCAAGCTATCACGAGGTTTTCGGCAGCGAGTCGGCATGGCTCACGCAATGCTGCACGATCCGGAAGTGCTGATTCTGGACGAACCAACCAGTGGGCTGGACCCGAATCAGGTACACGGCGTTCGTGAACTGATCACGGAACTTGCCATGACGAAAACAATTCTGCTGTCGACTCACATTCTTCAGGAAGTGCGAGCGATCTGTCCGCGAGTTGTGATGATCGACAACGGGAAAATTGTCTTTGACGGTGCCACCAAAGATCTGGGCTCCAACGAAGTCGAAATGGAAGAAAAATTCCGATCCCTCACCAGCGACAAATAAGCTGCTGGCTGCTTCAGTTGAGTTTCCGGGCTGTTTTCCCGGGAACTTCTTAACGATATCCACCTTCACCAAAATAACAGGCGTCGCCACACCATGATTCGCGCACACGTGATTCTGGCTGTTACCAAACGCAATTTCCGCAGTTACTTTTCAAGTATTCTGGGTTATCTGTTCATCATTGTGTTCTGCGTAGCTGCGTCCGTGATGGCGTTTGATGCTCAGTTCTTTGCCTCAAACCAGGCAAACCTTGATCAGCTTAGCGCAAAGTTTCCGCTGCTGCTGCTGTTTCTGATTCCCGCCATCACAATGACGACGTGGTCGGACGAACGAAAACTCGGGACCGACGAACTGCTGTTCACACTGCCAGCATCAGATGTTGAAATTCTGCTCGGCAAGTTTTTTTCCGTGCTCGGCGTTTACACCGTTGCGATTGTGTTCTCGCTGGTTAATGCACTGATCCTTTCAGGACTGGGTGACCCCGATCCGGGGTTACTGATATCAAGTTACTTCGGCTATTGGCTGGCTGGTGCAGCGTTGCTGTCCGTCGGCATGCTGGCGTCGGCTCTGACAAACAGTTCAACGGTTGCCTTTGTCTTAGGCGTTGTGTTCTGTTGTATTCCGGTATTCATAGGAGAACTGGCCGGAATTGCCGAGTGGCTGCTTAGCCAGCTTGGCATAAGGGGCCAGTGGTATGAATTCCGAACAGCCGTTCAGGGACTCAGCCTGCAGGAACAACTGCGAGACTTCAGTCTGGGCGTCCTTCCGTTATCCAGCGTTTGCTATTTCGTGTTTCTCACCGCATTGATGTTGTATTTAAACCTGATTGCGATTGCAAAACGACGTTGGCATGCATCCAAGGTTGTGGGCATGGAAATGCAGTTCGGCATTAGAACCATCTGCCTTGGAATGACGCTTGTGAGCCTGCTGGTTTTAGTAAGCATGTGGCCAGCACGTGCCGACCTGACCGCAGAGAAGCTGTTCAGCCTGTCGGACGCGACTTTCAAGACACTCAACGAAATTCCAGATGGGCAGCAGATTACAATTCAGGCGTTTATCAGCCCGGACGTACCGCGAGAATACAGCGAAACCCGTCGTCGACTTCTGGGACTACTGCGAGAATTTGATCTTCGTGGTGGCAGCAAACTGGAAGTTCGCCGCGTCGACGTAGAGCCATTTAGCGAAGAAGCCGAAGAAGCTCGCGCATTGGGCGTTAACCCAATCAGGCTGCAGTACGAACAGGATGGCAAGTTCGAAGAAGCTGAAGTCTTTTTGGGAGCGATCGTTCAAAGCACCACGGACAACGTAGAGATCCCATTCTTCGGCAAGGGGCTGCCCATTGAGTACGAACTCACTCGTTCTGTCAGAACTGTTTCGCAGGAAGACCGGCTGACAATTGGAATTCTTCAGACAGACGCCGGTGTGATTTCTGACGGTGGTGGTCGCGATTGGGAAATCGTTCGCGAACTTCGCAAGCAGTACAAAGTGATCGGAGTTAACCCCGCACGGAAAATTCTGGTCGACAACGGTGATAGCCCAGATGGTGATAGCCCAGATGGTGAACAACTGGCCGAAGACTTTGACGTACTACTGGCTGTCATGCCATCGTCGTTAACACAGCCCGAAATGGACAACTTTCTTGAGTACGTTCAGGCAGGTAAGCCAGTACTGGTCTTTGACGACCCATGCCCGATTTTTGCTCAGGGACAAATGGGACTGTCGATGGCTCCCAAACTACCGAAGCCGAGCCCGGGCGGTGCGATGGCCATGATGGGACAACAACAGCCACCAGAACAGAAAGCCGACAACGGCGAACTCCGTTCTTTGATGAGCCTGCTGGATGCAAAGTGGGATAATGGCCAAGCCGTTTACGACAGCATGAATCCTCATAGTCAGTTTGGCACGCTGCCACCGGAATATGTATTTATTTCTCGGTCAGGCAATCCAAAACAGGCGTTCAGTGCCAGCAGCCCGATTACCAGCGAACTACACGACATCGTCTGTTTGTACCCCGGTTCGATTCAGGAACTGGATCGCAAGAAAGACATGGAATTCATTCCACTGCTGCAAACAAGCGGTGAATCCGGACTGCTAGCCTGGGAAGACTACATTTCTCAATCATTCAGCCCATTCACAATGTCGCCGACAGCACAGATTAATCCCAACCCGAAGCGATTCAACGATACGTATTCTCATGTGATTGCGGCCCAAATCAAAAAAGGCGGTGACACCCCGTTGAACGTCATCTTCTGTGCCGATATCGACATGATCAGCGACTGGTTTTTCATGGAACGCAACCGCGGAAACCTAGACGTCGCTTTCGACAATGTGACGTTTATCCTGAACGCAGTTGACGCCCTTGCAGGCGAAGAAACCTTCATCGATCTACGTTCTCGCCGCGCGAGCCTCAGAACTCTCGAGTATGTCGAAAGCCAGACACGTGAACTTCGCAAGAAGCTCAATGAAGAAGAAAAGGAAGCGGACAAAACCATGGAAGTACGCCTTGCTGAAGCTCGAACAGAACTGCAGGCAGAAATCGATGATGTTTTGAAACGCGAAGACCTGGACCCTCGCAGTAAAAGTGCATTGCTGAAGCAAAAAGAAGAACAGCTGAATCGAAAACTGGATCTGGACGAACAGGAACTCGAACGCGAAAAAAACAGCAAGATCCGAAAAGCAGGTTTGGAAATGAAGCGTGAAATTCGTCGCATCGAGACTCGCGTAAAAGTTTACGCCTACTTCCTTCCAGCCATTCTGCCAATTTGTTTTGGCCTGTTGTTTCTGGGCCTGCGACGCCAAGCTGAACAACAGTCCATTGCACCCTCAAGACGTCGTCGGTAACGCGGTTGAACTCGGGGCGGCGACCTTTTTCCTTACAAGTCAACAAGATCCAACGATTTCTGAATGAACGTGGTGCACAAAGGACAAGTTCCTTTGTCGTTCATAAACGTTTGAAGAAGCAGGTTGAGAAATGAACCCAACATCTCGGACTCTTACCTTCGTCGCTGTCGCAGGGCTGTCTTCTTTGGCTGCCTTCGGAGCGTGGTATTCAACGCAGCCATCGGCTGTCAGCGGATTCGCCGACGTGGGACAGCCGTTCTTCGCCGATTTCGTCGATCCTGCAAAAGCCGCGTCACTTGCCGTCGTCGACTATGACAGCGACGAGAAGGATGTGCAGACGTTTTCCGTAAAGCAAAACGATGATAGCGTGTGGGTTATTCCATCGCATCATAGCTATCCGGCTGAAGCGGAAGATCGCCTGGCGAAGACGGCAACATCCTTGCTGGGGCTAAAAAAGACGGCCCTTCAAAGTCGTAGCAAAGACGACTGGAAACTGTATGGCGTGGCTGATCCCGCTGCAGACGGAGCCGCCACGGCAGATGAACGTGGCACACGCCTGACTCTTAGCGATGGCAGTGGCAATGCTCTGGTGGACCTGATTATTGGTAAGGCTGTAGAAGGTCGCAGTGGTAGTTTCTATGTTCGTGAACCCGAAAAAAACACGACCTACATCGCTCAGTTAAACGTTGATCTGTCAGCAAAATTCAGCGACTGGATTGAACCGGATCTTCTGAAGATCAATCAAACGGACCTCGTCAAAATCGTTCTCGACAATTACTCGGTCGACGAACAACAGGGCACGATCAATAAAAAGGAAGTGCTGGAATTTGACAAAGAAAATCTGGCGACAACTGGCGAATGGAAACTGGCTGGCCTGAATGAAGAAACAGAAGAACTCGACAACAGCCCCATACAATCGATCGCCACAAATCTTGATCAACTGAAGATCGTTGGCGTCCGTCCCAAACCACAGGGACTGGACGATAACATGCGAGTAAACCCCGCCGTCAAACAAATCCTGCAGATGCAAATGCAGGCTCAAGGCTACTTTATCGGCGGCGACAAAGACGGCAACGAACGACTGTACTCAAATGAAGGCGAACTGGTTGCCGGCACCAGCAATGGTGTGGAGTACACCTTGTATTTTGGTGAAATCGCTCGCGGCACAGGTAAAGAAATCGAAGTCGGCCTTGGAACGGAAGCAAAAAAAGACGAGACAACCGCAGACTCAGAGAGTCAGAAAGAAGACGCTGCCGCAGAAGAAAATGGCCCTCGACGTTATCTACTGGTAAAGGTTAACTTCAACGAAAAGCTGCTCGGCGAAAAACCAGTCGCTCCGGTTGAACCAGTTAAGCCCGAAATTCTACAGGACGCCAAACCGGAAGAAGCGGCCGCAAGTACACCAGAAGAACCGGAACAGGAAGCTGCATCTGAAAAAGATGCCTGCAACCCTCAGGATGAAACGGTCCAGGAAGCAGTGGCTGAAGCTGCCGCTCAGGAAGAAAAAACGGAGTCCACAAAAGACGAAAAGGCGACAGAAGAACCTGCCGCAAAAGTAGAACCAGTCGTTGCTCCAACTACAGACGAGCAGGAAAAGAAAACAGAAGAACCTGCGCCTGCTAAAGAAGAAGCAACCAGTACTGAGGCCAAGCCTGCCGAAAGTGACGAAGCCAAACCAACAGAGCCTCAGCAGGATCCAAAGCAGGTTGCTCAGCAGGAATACGACGCGGCGACGGCTTTGTATGAAACTCAGAAGAATGCATATGTAGCTGATCTGAAGAAGTACGAAGACAAAGTAAAAGCTGGACAAAAGGCAGCCCAAGAGCTAACAGCTCGATTTTCTGGCTGGTATTACGTGATTTCTTCGGACAGCTTTGAAAAATTCCGCATCACACGAAAAGACGTGGTCAGCGGAAAACAAAAGCCGGAAGAAGCAGCGGTCGGCCAAGAAACGCCTGAACAGAAATAGGATTCGATTTCCGCTCAGAATTCAACAACATGACGCCCGACTGGGGTTACTCAGCCGGGCGTTCTTGTGCGCGTTAATAAGATGTAGTCTGCCGATGACAGGTTGCAGAAACACCTGACGGGCTCGGACTCCAGGGAAACAGCGGTCAGCCAATACAGAAGCCGCGTTCGCAACCACCATTCAGTGCCCATCGCGGTAACTTCCCTAAACATTGCTGTTGCCTAAATGGTGCGTTGTGGCATCAAAATGTTGATTCGCGTTGACCAAAGTCAACGTCGAAAACAGGTCGTCGCCACATCTCTGCGGGCGACTATTCCAGTTCAATTTTCCTCAAGCCATTAAATGGCAACGACTTAACGATCAACGAAGTCCTGACACACAAATATTTTCCCGGTTCGGCACTCATCGTGCTTTACGTTATGTCAACAAGACGAAACGAAACGGCTTTCGAGCCTTCTCCGAAACCTAAAGACTGAGGACATACAGACAAAGAATATTTTCACCGCCCTTAGGAACGACGAAAACGGCTTCATTATTTCTGCAGAGATCGTTCTTGTCGGAACGATTCTGGTTCTGGGCATGATTGTCGGTTTGACCGAAATGTCTTACGGCATCAACGAAGAACTCGAAGATCTGGGATCAGCCATCGGCGGTATAAACCAGACTTACTACTTCACTTTGGCAAGTGGCAAAAAAGGTGAAGTGGTCGGTAGCACGTTTCTGGACTTCGTTGACGAATGCGACAACAGTTGCAACATCACCTGTGACTCACAGGCCCGCACTGAAGAAGGTGCCCTGAACAATTAAAGCAAATTCGAATAATCAATGATCGGGATAAACGCGGCCCTTCAACAAAGAATTGCCTCTTGCAGTCGCTGAAGTACCCAAGATCAACAATTTGCAGTTAAGAAAATCGAACCCACCCCCCCAAAACCTCGGCGCGACCCCGCTTTTGCCGAGGTTTTTTTATGCGCGCTGCGTTACGATTCCGACTCGCCGTCGGCGAAACAAAACTTGCCCGACTGGCGATGAGTATGGACAACGCCAACGAACGTCACACGGATTAGCTTGGCTGAAACATATCCTTCCCGCGACATTCACTGTCTCGCGAAAAAAGATAGCCGCCGAACCTAACCCGTCGTACCCAGACAAATTGAAGCACAATGAAATCCAAAGCCATTCAGATTGGACTGATCCAAAAGCGCTGTACACCAGATCCAGCAGACAACGTCGAACAGGCCGTTCAGAGTATTCGTGATGCTGCCGGAAACGGAGCGCAGGTGATTTGCCTGCAGGAAGTCTTCAATACTCAATATCCCTGTCAGTCTGAAAACCACGCCAACTTTGAACTTGCAGAACCGATTCCTGGACCAACAACAACCGCGATTTCAAAAATCGCTAAGGAACTGGGCGTGGTTGTCGTCGTGCCGCTGTTTGAGCGACGAGCCCCTGGATTGTATCACAACTCGGCCGTCGTCATTGACGCTGACGGTTCCATCGCCGGCCTGTATCGCAAGATGCACATTCCAGACGACCCGTTGTATTACGAGAAGTTTTATTTCACTCCGGGCGACCTTGGCTTTCTGGCATTCCAAACAAAGTTCGCAAAGGTTGGAGTCTGCATCTGCTGGGATCAGTGGTATCCCGAAGCTGCTCGACTTACTGCCATGAAGGGCGCCGACCTGCTGTTCTACCCAACGGCCATCGGCTGGATTCCCGGCGAAAAAGCCGAGTATGGCGAAAGCCAGTACTCGGCATGGCAAACGATGATTCGCAGCCATGCGATTGCCAACGGCCTGTTTGTCGGTGCTCCGAATCGAGTCGGCCGCGAAGGCGAAATCGAATTCTGGGGTGGCTCGTTTGTCGCTGACCCATACGGAAACGTGATGCAAAAAGCATCGCACGAAGAAGAACAGAGCGTTATCGTGAGCTGCGATCTGTCTCTGATTAACACTGCTCGAACACACTGGCCCTTTTTCCGTGACCGCCGTATCGATGCCTTCGGAGATTTACAAAAGCGTTGGAACGATAACTGAAGTTGCGATGTGCGGACACCAAATCTCGCATTGCAGCATTGGTAAACGCATAGGCTGCACCCGGCTGAAATGCGTTTGGTCTCGGCAAAGATTCTCTGCCAGCGGTCGCCAGTGATAAATTCATTACGACAGAAATCAGAAGTAAGCTGTGTCTGTGTTAAACCTCAAAAACTATCGTTGGCCGGCCGAATGGGAAGCTCACGATGCAACATGGATTGGTTGGCCCGTCAGCCCGGACACATGGCCTGGAATTTTTGAACGAATACCGGCCGCCTATGCAAATTTTGTAGCAGCGATGGCCTGTTTCGAACCAGTCAACATCCTGGCTACCAGGGCCACACAGGAACTCGCCAAGTCGTTTCTGGATACAGCGTGCGAAACTGCCGGGGCATCTTTCCGCGTGCGTTTTCTGGACATCCCAGTCAACGATTCGTGGTGCAGAGACTACGGTCCGATCTTTCTAAACCGCCGCTCAGGCAACGCAGATGGGCCGAAGCAGGTAATCATCGACTGGGATTACAATTCGTGGGGAGGCAAGTATCCGCCGTGGGACGACGATGCGGCGGTAGCCAGCAAAGTTGCAGCGGATCTTCAGATGCAGTCCATTAAGCCAGGAATCATTCTGGAAGGCGGCGCCATCGAAGGAAACGGAAACGGCGTGCTGCTGACAACCGCAAGCTGCCTGCTGAATCCCAATCGAAATCCGCACCACAACAAAGAACAAATGGAATCAATGCTGCGAAACTTCATGCAGGTTGATTCCATTGCGTGGCTTCCTGGTGAGGGAATCGAGGGCGATGACACGGACGGACACATCGACCAGGTTGCAAGATTTGTGACCGCTGACAAAGTATTGGTCGCGGCTGCATATGATGACGATGCACCCGAATCTGCACTACTGCGAGCCAACCATGACGTTATCGCCAGCTTCCAAACACCGGCAGGGCTTCTGAAGCCTATCGAACTGAAAATGCCACGGCCGAAGTTTCAGCAAGGACATCGCCTGCCGGCATGTTATTGCAACTTCCATATTGTCAACAACGGTGTGATTGTACCGACGTTTGAAGACGCTGCAGACGACACTGCTCTGCAGACGTTGCAGGATGCTTTTCCAGATCGAAAAATTGTGGGCGTCAATGCGATCGATTTGGTATGGGGACTGGGAGCATTTCACTGCATGACTCAGCAGCAGCCGAAAGCCCCGTAACGCCAACGACGGAACTACCCAGCCGCACTGGGTGGCGATGAAGCATCTAAACATCGAGCCTACGACATCATGGGCAGTGATAGTTTGCTGGCACGCAAAGAAACACATTTGCACCAACGGCTTCCTATCACCACCAATCATGTGAAATTCAAGCTGACAATGTGCGCATGAAAAAGCCTCGGCTGAAAACAGCTAAGGCTTAACCAGTCATTGTGACATCGTTTGCTGAAAGCAATTAGTTCTTTGGTTCTTCTACAACTGGAGCTTCGACTGGCTTTTCCTCAGTCGCTGCATTGGCTGGCGCAGCACTGTCGCCTTTTTCTTTTTCCTGAGTCGCAACTTCAGCTTTCTTGCTTTCGATCGCTTCCTGCTTCATCTTCGCAATTTCTGCCTGAGCCGCCTTGATAGCGTCATCCGCTTTGGCCTTGGCTTCAGTAACAGAGTTCATCTCAGCCTGCAACTTGTCGTTGGCAGTCTTAAGAGCGTCGCGATCAGCCGTTGTTTGCTGAAGATTTTTCTGTACGCCCGCCAATGTCATTTCCGCCTTCTTCCCAACTTCAACCAGGTTTGCAACTTTTTCTTCGCTCGCCCTATGAGCCGCCTCAGCAGTGTTGGCTCGTTTTTTTTGGTTTTGAACGACCTTTGTCTGAGCGGCAAGCTGTGACTTCAATTCACCCAGTTGCTGTTCGAGCGATGCTACTTGAGCAGCAGATGCTTCCTTTACGGCCGCAAGCTCTGTCTTTGTGGCATCCAGTTCAGCCACAGTCGCCCGGAGTTCGATCTCCATATTGTCAGCATCGACGGCTCGATGAAGAGCGTCCCAGTGAGTCATCACTTCGCGAATCGTACCGTCTTTAGCCTTAAACCACTTGGTTGTTGGGCCGGAAGCAGTTGTTCCACAAACGTGTGTCCCACAGGACTTTTTGCAACCCGCCTTGGGACAACAATTCGTTGTCGGGCACTTTTGCTTTGGAGCACACTGAGCCTGCTCGGTAAGTGCGAATGAGAGGCCTAAAGCCAAGGTTCCAACAAGGAAAATGCGATTATTCATGGTAGCGTCTATGGTCGTAATGGGGCGTTTTGGGGCAGAGAGTTGAAAGCCAAAGGCACATAACATCAAAGTGTTGCCCATCGACATCATCAATGCAGCGTTTATGCAGCAGAAACTGCAATGTCTGGGAATTGTGAGCAGCTTGTGAGGATTTTTCCACCACGATTCTCACTCGGCACAATTAATATCCAAATCCAGACTTATTAATCTTACTTAACGCAAGTCTCTGCCGGTGTTTCCGTCACAGTTGGCCGCAGTAATCACTTACCATCAGCGGGACAGGGCAAACACGTGTAGACCGCGCGCGTTGATCCGCTAGACTCCCCTGCCCGACTGAGTTCAGACTGCCTGTCTGACAATAGCTCTGACTTAGCAAAACTTCCATCGAGGCCCAAAAGACATAGTGGACGTCCCGGCTGACAATAACGAACAGCCCATCAGACCAAATGACCTGAAGGAACGGCTTGCCGTTTTTGATGCGCTGTTGAAGCGAGGGACAGTTGGTTGGCACACTGAACGGCCGTTCCTGAAAACTCTGGGAACTGGAGGTCAGGGGACAGTATTGCTGACGGAACGGAAAGGCGCGGGTAGCTTTCGCATGCCCGTTGCTCTTAAGTTTTTCTCGCCAGGGCAATTCAAGACAGTCGCCGCGTATGAACGAGAAATGCTGCGACTAACAGAAGTGGCTTCGATGGTGGCCCGCATTCAGGACGACCACCTTGTCGACGTGCATTCGTTTATCGAAAACGATGGCATCTTTTATCTGGAAATGGAGTGGGTTGACGGTTTCGACCTGCTGCACATTCTTCGCCGCGATACCCTGGAAATTGTCCAGGATGCTGTGACTAAGCGGCGTTGGGCGAAGCTGAATAAAGAAATTGTCACCACTGGTGAAGTCGACTGCCGCCTGAAACCCGGTATGGCCATTGCAATTCTTCGAGAATGCCTGGCGGGAGTTGCCGCTTTGCATCGTCAGGGAATTATCCATTGCGACCTGAAGCCATCCAACGTGATGGTGAAGCGCACGGGGCAGGTTAAACTGATCGATATCGGTTCTTCATACTGGCAGGGAAGACCTCCGGAAGGTCAGCCGTGTACGCTGGAGTATGCTGCTACCGAAGTGCTGGCCGGATATCGGGCCACCCAACAATCAGACCTTGCCAGCCTGGGCTACATGCTTTTGGAAATGTTGACCGGATCAAAACCCTTTGCCGGTATGAAGTATGGTGAACTGGTCGAAGCCAAGAATACAATTCTGGAACGACTTCCCCGGATGCTACCGATCGACGCGTTTCCTTACAGCGAACCCCTGATTCTGTTACTTCGCAAACTGCTGCACCCGGATCCGATGGAACGCTTTTCGACGGCCGAAGAAGCAGAACTGGCGGATGACGGAGCTGCCGGATTCCTGCGAGACCTTGTGCTGAGCGAATTATCTCAGGAATACACAAGCGAACTGCGCAACTGGATTGCTGAAATGGAAACAGAAGCCATGCAACGCAATGTGATGACGGAAGCCGTTATTCCCGGAGGCACGACAAAAATCGTGCAACCCCGCTGTTCGCCAACACAGATTCTGGATCTGCGAGACGACAATTCAGACCTAACGCAGCTGACCGGCGAAGATGCACCTGAGGACGACTTCAAACTGTCCGGCTAAACAAACACTGAACGTCAGGTCGCCTCATCAGCTTCAGGTGTCGTTTGATCTTCGGTTTGCTGTTGCTGCTGTTCCAGACGCCGATCCCAGAATTCAAGGTAGTGGCGATAGGCGGGCGAGTTTTCAGCCTGCGCCTCAAGCATTTCCCGAGCCGCTTCCACCAGCGTCTGTTCGTCTTCAAGAGACAAACGGCCGATCAAAACGCGGCTCCGAAGAAATACAAAATACGTGTCCAAAACGTCGCAGCGGCAATAGTCGTTGATCTTTTCTGATTCGCCGTTGAAATACAAACCCTGCACCTGCGAACCATCAATGCCCGATTTACCGGGCTTGTAAATCATGTTCGACAACAGGTTAAGGCCGCCGTTTACTCGCACTGCACTGAAATTTGAAAACAGATCCTGCAGGTCGATGTGACGATCGATGTTGTATCGATTTCGTGATTGTTCAAACGATCGAGATTCGACGTTAAACCACGCGGGAAGACTGACACCGTGTCGAAAAGCACCAAGTTCCAAAACGGGCAGGTCATACCCGCGGCCGTTAAACGTCACCAGCGTCGGTCGGTCATAGTGCAGCCACCCCTGCCAAAACCGTCGCACAATCTGTTCCGGGCGGTAATGAGGTGCGTCCAGAACGGTCAGGTCGATCAGTCGGTAATCTGCCGAAACTTTGGCCGCCGCTACAGAAACAGGCACAACAAACGTCGGCGGCAGAACATCGCGACCTGTTTGCTCAATCAAGTCGGCCTGATACCGTTCAATGGCTTCCTGAGGCGACAGTTTTTCGTCTGGATATCGAACTCGCTGAATCAGATCTCCATCGCCGACGGCTTCCACATCGAAAATCAGGTATCGCACTTCGCTCATGCTGCAGGTCCGTAATTGAATGGTTTGCCGTGATGGATTTCCGTTCATCGTCAAACCGAGTCGCCGGTTCTGCTTTCAATTGCATGACAAGAACGTTTCAATGATAACCCTGAAGCGGTAAGTCCACCAGTTCCCTGAAGCCACATTGACTGCAATGAGTGACCATTCTGATCAACGTAGAAATGCCAACGACATCGTGGCCCCTGACGAACTCGAAGAACAGGCCATTCGCGGACTCACTACCGCTTATCGTCGCATGCGGCAGGAAATCGCCAAAGTCATCATTGGGCAGGACGAAGTTGTCGACCAACTGCTGATTGCCATGTTCTGCAAAGGCCACTGTCTTCTGGTTGGTGTCCCGGGACTCGCCAAGACTCTGCTGTGCAGCACTATTGCGTCCATTCTGCAGCTGGCGTTTCGAAGAATTCAGTTTACCCCGGACCTGATGCCATCGGACATCACGGGAACAGACGTTCTCCAGGACGATATTGAAACGGGGCGCAAGACGTTTCAATTTATTCAGGGGCCGCTGTTCACAAACGTACTGTTGGCAGACGAGATCAACCGCACACCGCCAAAGACTCAGGCCGCACTGCTGGAAGCGATGCAGGAAAGAAACGTGACCGTCGGTTCCAATACGTTTCGCCTGCCTGATCCATTCTTCACACTGGCCACGCAAAACCCCATTGAACAGGAAGGTACGTATCCTCTGCCTGAAGCTCAGCTCGACCGCTTCATGTTCAATGTCACTGTCCTGTATCCAACGGCCGCTGAAGAATTACGCATTCTGAAGCAAACTACCGGAAGCGAAAAACCCGAGCTCACACCAGTGCTGACAGGCAAACAGATTCAGGCTTTACAGGAAGTCGTTCGCAAAGTGCCGTGTGCTGAATACATCTTTATCTACGCTCGCGATCTGGTGCGAGCAACCCGCCCGAACGAACCAGAAGCTCCACCGTTCGTAAAAGAACTCGTTAGCTGGGGAGCTGGACCACGAGCCGGTCAGTATCTGATTCTGGGTGCTCGAGCACGCGCGTTACTCGAAGGTCGGTTTCACGTTACAACGGACGACATCAAGTACGTCGCCAAGCCCGTACTTCGACATCGCATCATGACCACGTTTCAGGCTGACAGCCAGGGCATCAAGCCGGACGACGTCATCGAACGACTTCTGAAATTCGTCCCGGTGGAACTTCACGAACAGGCACGCAAGCGAACAGGACGGTCGACACCAACCGGCTAAACGACTTCCAGCTTGTGCTGCTTACGTAGACGTTGGCCCGCTTGGTTCGTCAGTCTTCTGATCACTCGCCACCATCAACTGCGATTTCTTCAGACCGTTGCGCCCGAGTCTCCAGGCGAGAAACGTCCAGACAAGTGCAACCGGAACCATCACCCACGAAATCACCGATAGCGCTGTTCCAGCGGCTCGCAACTGGTTACCGACCTGCCCTGCAAGCGCGTCGCCTCCGCGAGTCACAATCGTGTCGATGACGTTCTTTGCCTTGTATTTGTCCTCGCGACTTACAACCGTAAACAACACGCCCTGGGCCGGCACGGTAATTCCGTAAACAACCGCGCGTGTCAGAACCACCCCCGGTACAAGCACCCACAACGTGCGTGAAAACCCGATGGCCATAAAACTCAGCAGGTACACCACCGGCAGCACCGTCAGAGTAAGCGGCAGACTAAACTTCATCAGACGGCCAACCACAATTAGCTGCAAGGCGATTGTTAGACTCTGCACTGAAAAATCGAGCCACGCAAACACCTGCACACGAGTATTCGGATCCGGAAATGCATCCGTAACGATTTCCGCCTGAGTCAAATACAGCGACGTACCACACAACGCGGTCAGCAGAATATAGCCACAGATGCTCAGCAGATACGGCGACTTCGCAACGTGCAGAAATCCGGCAAACGGATTGCCGCCAGTTGCTGACTGCTGAGCCGTTATGTTGGAAATCGTTTGTGACGCTTCCAGTCGTCGATAACACCACAATCCAACTTCCATTAGCACTGCGGGAAACATCAACAAGTTGGAAATACCCAAACGTCCCACCATGTTTCCAGCAAACGCCGATCCCAACAGGGCTCCAAGAGTGCCACAGCCAGCCATCATCCCGAACAGCCGCTTGCCCTGATCGCTTGTAAAACTGTCCGCCATAACACTCCAAAAAAGTGACATCGCAAACAGGACATAAACACTGACCCACACAAAGAAGATTCGAGCAACATAAATCTGATGGGCGTCGCCCGGAAACTTCAGCGCCAGGACAAACAACACCAGATTGAATATCAGAAAACGGTAAACGACGGGCACAAAAACACGCCGGCGAAAACGCGAAACCAGTTGCGAATACATCGGTACGACAACCAACATCGTCACGAAAACGGCCGTGAACAACCACTTCAGGTCTTTTCCGCCTCCCACGCTTCCGAGAGCATCGCGAACGGGACGGACCATGTAATATCCGCCCAGCAAAGTCGCAAACCACAGACAGGCCCACGAAAACGCCGCGCGTTCGTCACGATTCACCTGAACGAATCCGAATAACTTATCGAGCACCCCCGAATCAGAATTCGAGCCGGGATCGGCTTTCGGGGTCTCGTAGGCATTCACACTCATCGAAGTCCTTTAAAACGATCAGCTTCAGCTTAATCTGAGGGATTTGAACCAATCTAGGTTTGCGACGCCACTCGACCTGCGATATCACCGCGGCACACGATCGTGCTGAACTCTGCCGATACTGCTATTCTGCACACAGGTGTCCTGAACTCAACGAAGCCCCGTAACTGCTCATCGGACGCTTCCATTGGGACAAACAGGATCGTCCTTCAAAAACTGTAGTCCACTTCGAATAGAGATCTTTAATCATGGTCGCTCAGTATTCCGTTGGAATCGACCTTGGAACGACAAACAGCGTTCTTTCATACGTTCTGCTGAAGTCCGAGTCGCCTCAGGCGCTGGTCCTGCCCATCCCGCAACTCGTGGATCGCGGCACAATCGAATCACGCAACGCCCTGCCCTCGTTCACTTATATGGCGACAGATGCCGAATCTCAATCCGGGGCCTGCGATCTGCCGTGGCGACAGAGTGCTGACTATGCTGTCGGTGAATTCGCACGCCGTCAGTCGGCCGACAATCCGGATCGCACAATTGGCGCCGCCAAAAGCTGGTTGTCTCACGCTGGCGTCGACCGCCGTGCGAGAATTCTGCCGTGGCAGGCGCCAGAAGGCATTCCGAAAATTTCACCCGTCGACGCTTCGCTCAGGTATATCGAACATCTGGTTGAAGCATGGAATGCAGAATTTCCTGAACATCCCATCGCAGATCAAAAAGTAGTCCTGACGGTACCCGCCAGCTTTGATCCCGTCGCCCGCGAATTGACACGAGAAGCCGCATTGAAGGCCGGACTGCCAGAAGACCTTGTTCTGCTGGAAGAACCTCAGGCTGCCGTATACGCGTGGCTGCAGCAGATGGGCGACAATTGGCGAGATACACTCACGGCCGGCGAAACTCTGCTTGTCTGCGACGTCGGCGGAGGAACCACAGACCTGACTCTGGTGGATGTCATGGACGAAAACGGCGACCTGGAACTGCGTCGTCGGGCAGTCGGCAATCACCTGCTGGTCGGCGGTGACAACATGGACCTGGCTTTGGCATTTCAGGCATCTCAGCTGTTTGAACAGAAGGGGACAAATCTTGATCCCTGGCAATCGGTTTCTTTGTGGCACGCCTGCCGCGCCGCCAAAGAAGCCTTGCTATCAGATGGCGGCCCCGAATCGCATACGGTGTCGGTGCTCGGCCGCGGCAGCAAGCTGATTGGTGGCACCGTCAGCGTTGAAATGCAGCGAGATGCAGCTCAGACCCTGCTGACGGAAGGCTTTTTCCCGAGCATCGCCGCCGATGATAAACCGCAACGACAAATAATGACGGGCTTTCAGGAAATCGGACTTCCGTTTGAACAGGACACCGGTGTCACCCGCCACATTGCCGAATTCCTTAACCGACACGGCGAAGGCGCGCTGGTACGCCCAACTCACGTGCTGCTGAATGGTGGCGTGTTCCGAGCTGAAAAGCTGCGAGCACAACTGATGAACGTCCTCGGCAGCTGGTACGAATCCACCGCAACGCCCGCCCTGCTGGCCGGTACTCACGATCTGGACAACGCGGTTGCTCTTGGAGCCGCCTTCTACGGCTGGACTCGCACAAACGGATCACTGCGAATTCGTGGCGGTTCTGCCAGAAGCTGGTACGTTGGCATCGAAACCGCCGGACTAGCCATCCCCGGTGCTCCTCGACCATTGCGGGCTCTCTGTGTTGTTCCGCAGGGAATGGAAGAAGGCACCGAATGCGATGTGCCCTCCGCAGAATTTGCACTGGCCATTGGGCAACCGGCACGCTTTCGCTTCTTCGGTTCCACAGTGCGATCAAACGACAAACCGGGAATTCTGTTGCAGTCGTGGACCGCTGATGAACTGGTAGAAACCGTCAACCTGGAAACCGAACTGCCTAAAGACGACGGCTCAGATGAATCGTGGGTGCCCGTCAACTTTCAGTCGCGCGTCACCGAACTTGGCATTCTGGAACTGTGGTGCGTCAACAAAGAATCCGGACGACGCTGGAAGCTGGAACTCGACGTCCGCGAAAGCAAATGACCATGTAATGGTGACTGCCCGACAACGGTACGAAAAGAAATCCGGACAGCCTAAAAGCAATCGTCAGGACACCTCGTCGACTTGGTTACGACCAACTAACCGCTTTCGCACCTCTCGGCGAGTAATCATCTTGCGGATGTTGAACAAAGCAAACAAAGCTGGCTTCGGAAATAGTAACCGCGACCAGACGCCCTGCAAGCCGCCAAAATGTGCATACTCAATGTGTTCGTGAACTTCTGTTTGATTATCATTGATGGCGGTAAACGTGTGAGTGTGCACCCACGATTTCATGGGGCCAGCCACCTGAGAATCCGTAAACGATTTGTCGCTCACGTTTGAATGTTCGGCCTTCCAACGCACGGGAACCGGCCCCATCCACATTGTGAATTCACCAATTGAACCATTGGCCAGCGGATCAAATCGATGTACCTGCATGATCATTAACGGCGGCGTAAGAATTTTCAAAATGCCGGGTTCGAAGTGAAACGCCGATACAGCAGAGATGGGGGCGTCAACGATGAATCGATAGTCAAAAACAGGCACGCTTACGTCCTTAATCGATGCGGCGTCGTCAAAATCTGAACCAATTCCAAAACAGAAATCTCTGCGGGCACGTTACTGCTTACGCACAACTAGAGGCCGATTGCCTGGACTGTCCAGGCATGCCGCCAACCCACACGGCACGAATCATTTGCTTTCGCGGCCCAGTTCTGCCTGACCCGCCGCAGCTAAGGCTACTCTCGCCGCACGGGCTTCGTTGTTTCGCCCGATCCGCATAATCACCAGTCCTCCGATGATCAAAACTCCGCCAAATAACTGTGCGTTCGATGCCGATTCACCGCGAGTCAGCCAGGCAGCCGCCATGGCAATCACCGGCACGGCATTTTGAATAATGGCCGCATGAGCCGCTCCGGCATGTCGTACCCCATAACTCCACATTGGCAAAGCCAGCCCGGTCGACAATACTCCGGAATACAGAATAATCATCCAGATGTTTACATTCTGAAGCCCTGGAAAACTTTCCTGATAACGCCCTGCGGCAAACAGCAGGTGCAAAGGCAAAGCCATTGTGGCGGCAAAACCAGACAGCTGCATGGGCGAAATAAACTTCAACATCGGGCGGCTGTAAACAGTCCCAATAGACCACATTAACGCTGCTCCGAGAATGCACAGGTTACCAATCAGATGTTCGTCGGCAACGCCCACATCGCCCTTCTGCAAAGACACAATCACTGTTCCCGCAAGTGCCGTAAACAAGCCAACCCAGGCTATCTTCGCCAGGCGTTCGTTTAGAAATACCCCGGCCAGCAAGGCCGTCCACATCGGCACAGTGGCAATAATCAAGGCAACATTGCCGGATGTCGTTCGGGCAATACCCAGCAGAAACAGCAGCTGATACAGACCCGAAACGATCATCGCATAAACAACAATCTGAGTTCGCGAAACGCCCGACTTAACTAACACACCGCGTTTGCGTTCCCAGATTGCCAGACTCAGCAAAACGCTGGCAGAAACCACTAATCGCACAGCGTTGAACACGAAAGAATCGACCTGATCCAGGCCGTTTTTCATGATCGGGATATTGATCCCCCAAATCAGTGCAACGCCGATCAACGATGCATCCGGCCAGATTGTCGGGCGTTGTTCCGTTGTCGATTCTGCAATCGGCGGTCGATACGGGGACGATGAAGAAGCCAAAGGGTGTTCCGATCATTGTTGAAACACCACGCTGTTCGCCTCAACGCGGCATCTCCGATTTAAGTTCTAAGTAAGCAGGTTAGCTAACACACTTCGCGGTGCGAGCGATTCGCTGCCAAAAAGCTCAGACAGGCCGTACCGGCCCCATGCAGTTGTTGGGATTTGAATATCGTCCGTCAAAGCGACCGACAACGTTACAGCTCCGCGACACCACCAATGCAAAGCGGTTCAGAAACCGCTGTCTCGTTCTTTTACCCGAGAACGATTCTCAATTTCTACGCGGTTCGGATTGTCGCGAATCATAGCCAACAGGTTGCCAGGTGACTCCACAACAACTAAATCTTCGCGCAAAATGCGCGTGGTCGATTTAATCGGCTTCGAAGTACATATTTTTCCCACCAGGAGCTTCCGGTGAAACCCAGCATCTGTTTTCTGCTGCTACTAACAACGGCCACTTGCCACGCCGACGACTGGCCTCAATGGATGGGCCCCAATCGAGACAACGTGTGGCGAGAATCCGGAATCATTCAGAAGTTCCCGGAAAACGGACCGAAGGTCCTGTGGCGAACCCCGATTGCCGGTGGCTATTCCGGCCCGGCCGTAGCTGGCGGAAAAGTATTCATCACTGACTACGTCACCAGCGACGACGTAAAAGTCGGAAACTTCGAACGCAAAGAATTCACAGGCACTGAACGAGTTCTATGTCTGGACGAAGCCACCGGGGAAGTGCAGTGGAAACATGACTATCCGGTAAAGTACACGGTTTCTTATCCATCCGGACCACGCTGCACACCCAACGTCGATGGCAACCTGGTTTACACGCTTGGTTCAGAAGGTGACTTGTTTTGCTTTGACATTCCAACCGGAAAAATCGTGTGGTCAAAAGATCTGAAGGCAGAATACGGCACAAAGGCCGCGCTGTGGGGCTATGCCGCTCATCCCCTGATCGATGGCGACAACCTGCTGACTCTCGCAGGAGGCAGCGGAACTCACATCGTTGCTCTGAATAAGCTAACCGGCGTAGAGAAATGGCGCAGCTCAACTTCCAAAGAACAAGGCTACTCGCCACCAACGATCATCGAATTCGCCGGTGTCCGCCAATTGATTTTGTATCGCCCCGATGCAGTTTCATCCGTCAACCCGAACGATGGCAAAGAATACTGGTCCGTACCTTATGAAGCTTCCAGCGGTTCCATCATCATGTCGCCGATTGTCATGGGCGAATACCTTTACGTGGCAGGCTACAGCAACAAAAGTCTAATGCTGAAGCTGGACAGCGAAAAGCCCGGAGCCACGGAAGTCTGGCGAGATAAACGCAACATCATTTGTCCGGTCAACGTGCAGCCGTTTCTGGTTGGTGACGTACTTTACGGTTTCGACCAAAAAGGCGTGATGCGAGCCATCAAGCTGCCCGACGCAGAACGCCTGTGGGAAACTCAGGACGTGATCGGCAAACGTCCGGCCGGTTCAGAAACCGCGTTTCTGGTGCAACATGAAGATCATTTCTGGCTGTTCAATGAACTCGGCGAACTGATCATCGCCAAGCTGTCTCCGGAAGGTTACTCAGAAATCGATCGCTTCAAAGTAATCGAACAATCGAACCTGGCGTTCGGGCGCGATGTCGTATGGAGCATGCCAGCATTCGCTAACAGGCACGCTTACATTCGCAATGATAACGAAATCATCTGTGTCGATCTTGCGAAGTAACAGCCCGCTGGAAGCGGGCCGAAAACCGCTCCAGCGAACTTCCCAATCACAAAACGACGCGCGAGCGAGTGAATTTTGCAATGGCTCGATGCACTTGCTCGCGCCGCGTGCTTGTAAATTTGCGATGTCAGGACCGTATTTAGCAAATTCGTAACCATCAACAGCCAGTGCGTCTTCAGGAAATTCTAAAATGGACCAGGTGGTCAAAGCAATTAACGATCTGGTCACTAACCATTGGGTGAAGTTCGTCGTCGCCGCAGGCTTCACCGCTGTGGGTTGGGTCATCGGTTGGCAGCGAACTCGTCGAGCCTGGCAAAAGCGTGAATTTTTCCACCGCATTAACTTCTCTCTGAATTCCATCATCGACGGCACATTGCGTATCCGCACGCTGGCCGAAAAAACCTGCAGCGACGTGTTTCTAAACGAAACCGCCGTGAAGGAAATCACGGCGGCGGCTCTGAAAACAAGACCCGGCCTACCGCTGATTCCCATGGCCAAAGACGATTGCTGGTTTTATCTAAACGCCGTCCTGAACGAAGTTTCCGAACAGTTCGCGGTTGGCCTGATCGCTCGCGAATCCGGCCAAAACGTGACGGCCACACAATATGTCATCTGCCTGACCAACGAAGCCGACGGCGAAGTAAATACTCGCAAAATCCGAGCTCAGGTGATTCGCAAAGACCTGCTAACCAACCTGCCCAAAGAAACACCCGCCTTCGAAAGCCCACAACACCGCATCCGCTGGGAAACCCTCATGCACCTTTCACTAGCGTACCAAAAAGAGCCCTGGCAGTTTCTGACGGTAGAAATCGTGACCTAAAAAAATCTCCATAGACCGGGTTAATTCGCGCTGCAGACCTTTGAATGGCCCCTCATCACCACTTTTTGATAACCAGGTTCAAAAGTCGACTGCGATAATCCCACGGTCAACATCAAAGCATACGGCAGGCTTGGCGGCGATGCCTTTTGTGAAGGTGTTTTCGCCAGCGTCGAGCATCTGCAGGTCCATCAACTTTTTGTGCCTTCGCAGGATTGTGCATCAGCTCATACAAGAATGTCTCGCAGAACATGTCCATGGACATCCGTCAGACGGCGGTCGACTCCGTTGTGTTGATAGGTCAATCGAGTGTGGTCGAGCCCCAGAAGGTGCAGGATCGTGGCGTTTAAGTCATGGATGGATGAAACGTCTTCTACTGCTTTGAAGCCGAGTTCGTCTGTCTTGCCATAACTGACGCCGCGTTTAACTCCAGCGCCGCCCAGCCATGCGGTGAAGCCCTGAGGATTGTGGTCTCGGCCTTGAGCGCCCTTTTGGAACATCGGCATGCGGCCGAATTCCGTACACCACACAACCAACGTGTCGTCCAGCAAACCTCGTTGCTTCAAATCGTTGAACAACGCCGCAGCAGGCTGATCCAGAATTTCGCCGTGTACGTCATACTGTTCGCGCAACTTCTGATGTCCGTCCCAATTCAATGCTCCGCCACTGGCATACGACCCGTTGAACAGCTGCACAAACCGCACTCCGTTTTCAATAAGTCGCCGAGCCAAAATAGCGTTCTTCGCAAACGCGGCTTTCGTTTCGTTGGGCGAATCAGCTCCATACATCTTGAACGTATGAGCCGATTCGGTCGACAGGTCTGCTATCTTCGGAACAGACAACTGCATTCTGGCAGCCAGTTCATAACTGGCAATTCGAGCAGCAAGGTTGGTGTCTTCCGGATTTTTCCGCAGATGCTGGTCGTTGAGCATCGCTAACAAAGATCGAGCGGCCTGGTCTTTGTCGCGAGTCATTCCAGCAGGAGGCAACAGGTTTTGAATAGGCTTGCTGCTGTTGAAGGGTGTTCCCTGAAACACGGCGGGCAGAAATCCAGGCCCCCAGTTATTGACGCTGGCCTGCGGCACTCCGCGCGGATCCGGAATCGAAACAAAGGCCGGCAGGTCCTGATTTTCCGTTCCGAGCGCGTACGTGACCCATGCTCCGATGCTGGGAAATCCGTCCAGCACAAACCCGGTCGACAAAAAGTTCTCGGCCGGTCCGTGAGTGTTCGACTTGTTTGTCAAGGTATGCACGAAAGAAATGTCATCGACGATGCCGCCCAGATGAGGGATCATGTCGGACACCATTTTGCCGCATTCACCACGCGGTCGAAATTCGTACTGCGGTCGAGCCAAATTGCCGGATGGCCCCTGAAACGTAACAGCTGGCCCACCTATTAGAGGTTGACCATCGCGTTTGATCAGTTCCGGCTTATAGTCGTACGTTTCCAGCTGGCTGCATGCTCCAGCACAGAAAATCACGAGCACGTTTTTCGCCTTCGCTTCGTGATGTCCACTGCGCGCCGCATGAGGTTTCGCGGAATCAATGCGAATAGAATCGTTCGCCAGCAACTGATCCTGTTCCAGCAGACTCGCCAAAGCCACTCCCGCCAAACCGGTCACAGCCTGGCCCAGCAAATCGCGACGTTCAAGCAGGTGGCGTCCAGTGTTTGAGATACGATTATTCACTGAGATGCTTTCAATTGGCTCGGGGATATTCCAGCAATTCGATTTCATTGCGGACAACACGAACGCATGACTTGTACGTACACAGCAGTACCTCGAATCCTCGGCGGTGTCTGCGATAAAACCTGCGATTCACATCTCAATACAAAGACCGGCTGAAACCAGCCCATCGACTACGGGATAAACAAAAATTCGCTGCTGTTAAATAATGCTCGACATAACGTTGCCAGATCATGTTGCTGAACGACATCCTCAACAGAAGCTAGCTCGGCTTCAGATGGCGACCTTCCAAGTACAAGTCGAAACGCCAGGATAATCCGGCTTGACAACACTGGCCCGCCTTCAGCTTCGCACCTTTCCGCCAATGCTTCAGCCTGATCGATAACAAATGGGCTATTAAACAGATTCAACGCCTGAATAGCGGTTGTTGACTGACTTCGTCGAGGCGTTGGCAATCCCGCGTCCGGGCAATCGAACGCTCCGAAAACAGGCACTGGTTCCATCCGAATTTTATGAGCATAAATCATGCGACGAAATTCGTTTTCGGTGAACTCTTCGACTGCCGGAAAACCGCTCAACCCGCCGCGAGTCTTGAAGAAGTTAAAACCGGGACCACCCACTTTCATATTCAACCGACCGCTGATTGACAACATGCAATCCCTAATCGACTCAGCCTCAAGCCGACGACTCGGAAAGTGCCACAGTAGCCGGTCGTCAGCATCAATTTCGTTTCCAGCAACCGTTTGAACAGATGCCTGCCGATACGTTTTCGACGTCATGATCAACCTGTGCAACTTCTTGATGGACCAGCCACTATCGATTAGTTCTGTCGCCAGCCAATCCAGCAATTCCGGGTGACTCGGTTCAGCACCGTTTAGCCCAAAGTCACTGGAAGTTGGCACCAGCCCAACACCAAAATGGTATTGCCAAACACGATTTGCAATGACTCGCGCAGTGAGCGGATGGCTCGGCGATGAGATCCACCTGGCCAGTGCAATACGTCGTTGCTGATCAGGCGTGTCCTGCGGCAGTTTCAGATCGCTGATTGACGTCAAAACATGAGGTGCAATTTCCGTGGTCGGTTGTTCTGGATCACCACGTTGCAGCACAAACGTTTTGTCTGGCGGCCGAAACCTGCCGGCGAAAACCAGTTCCGGCTTGCGCAGTTCTGCTTGCCGTTTTTCCAGTCCCTGCATTTTTTTTGCCAAACCAGGCAGATCGCTTTCACCAGCCTGCGGCGAATTTCGCAGCAATGACTTCATCGCATCATACGGAGTTCCCAGAGGAACGCGATCTGCCGACGACGCCACGACTGTCCACTGCTGACCATCAACCGAAGTTTCAATACGGTAGTTTACCGGCAATCGATCTTTGAACTTCCCTTCTCGATCTCGCGCCCATTCAATGCGATCAACGCGTTCTATCGCAGCAAACTCAAGCTGCACCCAACCGTTGCCATGTTGATTCGAAATCCAGCTGAAGCTGTTTCCATATTGGCCATCGTTAATGTGCTTCAGCTGATGCTGACCGGTTTCTGAATAGTTGCCGGAAGACGTTGCCCGTGTTCCGTTTTCAGCAATCGCAACGTTCTGCGTTTTGCCGCCGGCCGTAAAGACTTCAAGTTCGTCAAGACATGGTTCGTGCCTGTCGTCGTCAATTGTTTCCAGCGAAGTGAAGCGGACAAACTTTGCAGCCACCGGTTCGAACTGCTCCGTCGTCTTCAAGGCGTTCACAGGTTCTCGCAGCAGCGGCAATGCCGAAGTCGATTCTTCCGAAACGCCCGATTCCTGCAACACAATCACGTCTGCGGTAATGCCTGTGCCCGTTTCGCCGCTACGTAAAACAACACGACTTGTCGCGGTGAAGTCGTGAACACCGGTGTCCAGCAAACCGCTCCACAAAGGCTTTTGTTGCGTTTCGCTCGCTGTGACGCCAACAAAATAGTATTGATCTGCCGTTGCAATTTCCTGTTGATCGGCTGTGGTCGTCAGATCTCCATCTGCATCCAGAATATATCGAGCGTCACGAGTATGCACGCCGCTGCCATGCACTCCCCACGAAACCCAAAGCCGAAATCGGCCTTCTGTCGCAGGGTCCCAGCTAAAAACATCCTGACCGGCATTGTTGTCAAACCACGTGTAGCGAGCGCGACTGAGATTCCCCAACTGGGATTCGTCGCCAACGTCATCGCGATGTCCTCGATCGGTTCCTTCCGGATTGGTGCCATGCCCGTTTTTCTCTTTCAACAGAGTTACAGACTCCAGATCCTCATCGTCGATAATAATGGTGCGGCCTGTAAACGCCCGAGCGGTAAATGCTTCCAGACGCTGGCGAAGTGCGTCAATTTCAGTCTGTAACTCGTGTGCATCTGACATCCGTTTTTCGTATTGCTCCCCCTTGATTTCACGATCGCCATAATCGACGCCCGCAAAGAAGGCCTGCATCGCGTAATAGTCGGCGTGAGGAATCGGGTCGAATTTGTGGTCATGGCAGCGAGCACACCCAACCGTCATTCCCAAAAACGTGGCCGAAGTGCCGATAATGATTTCGTCAAGTTCATCCTGCCGAGCCAGCCGCTTCGATGCTTCATCCTGACCAATCTGGCCCGGCAGCAGCGCCGCAGCTGCCACCAGAAATCCTGTCGCTGCGTCTGCCCCGACGGCGTCTCCCGCCAGTTGCTCAAACACAAACTGATCGTAGGGTTTGTCACTATTGAAAGCGTCGATGACATAGTCACGATAGGGCCATGCATTGGGTCGAGGCGTATTAACTTCAAAACCGTGCGTATCGGCATAACGGACAACGTCCAACCAATGCTGAGCCCATCGTTCTCCGTAACGATCGCTCGCCAATAACTCGTCGGTTAATGCTCTAACCACGTCGTTCTGGCCATTCTCGTTGTGAGCTTCTAACAAAGTGGCTCGCCAGTCTGCAATCTGTTTTGGCGTCGGTGATAGTCCGTGCAAATCCAGAAACATGCGACGTATCAACGACGTATGATCCGCAGGTTGCGAACGCTGAAGTCCGATCGCCGTTAGTTTTCTATCGACAAATTCATCAATGGGATATTCGCCACCCGCTGCACCGCTGCGCTGCAACGGTTGAAAGGCCCAATGCGTCTTGGGATCTGTCTGAGCCTTTTCATCTGCCGCAGCGCGAGGCTTGGATTTCAGCCACACTTTGACACGACTAATCTGTTCCAACGACACGGGCTCGCCTTCCGGTGGCATACGTTCAGATTCATCAGCGGCCGTTACGCGGCGCAGCAATTCACTGTTGAGTTCATCACCTTGCAGCAACGCAGGACCCGAATCGCCGCCCACATGCATGAACTGAATTGTATCAAGCCGTAAGTTGGCTTCCTGCTTCAAAGGTCCATGGCACGACCAGCATTTCGCCTTCAAAATCGGCTTGATGTCGCGAAGATAGCTTACATCGTCCGCCTGCAGTGCGGCTCCGCAAGCCATAACAGCCAACAACACAGCGGCAGGAACAGACACTTTTCTAAGACGACGATCATTCATAAACACAAACCTCATAAGTGCTCTGTCCGTTAATCCAAAGCAAGCTACCGCTGGAAACAACACGCGAATATTGTCATAGAAGGAGATGTACTACACTTTCGATCTGATACCACTCACACAGTGATCGCCGTGAGTCATCCCCGAAAACTTACCTGACTGATGCAGCAGCCCTCCGACAGTTTACCCCAAGGCGTTTCCTCAAACTACAGACACTTGGAATTTGAACACTCTCGCTACACACGCCATCAAATCTGGGCACCCATAACGACTAACCAAACGACGCACACAATGAGGTGTCAACATCGAATGGCACTGCCGCGAAATTTGTTTGGAATCTGCGCAGCGTGATGACTCGCGGTGACGGCGACAAGAATTTGTTGTGATGGTGCCGCGTTGAAGGAAATCGGAATGTTGGCTGAACGTCCTGATCGGCAAACTTCTCGACGGCTGGACCTTTCCTGAATCGGACAGATTAAAAAGGGTCAGGCATTTTTGATGTAGCCGAGATGCGAATTCGATGTTCTGCGGTACACATTTGGAGTGACTGAATATCTGGAAACTATGTTGCAAAGCAAACTGAAAGTGGAAGACAAACTCAAAGAATCCTGACCCCCTTGATGCTTCCCTGCGGTCTTTCGACAAGAACAAATTGTCCGCGTTGTCATACCAGTAATCCCGCGTCGCCGCCTGACCGTTTAGCGTGATGGTGTCGCGACGCAGACGATTGCGAGCATCGCATTCGTAGTTCATTACGGTCAAGTGCATAACTCCCGCTACCATGCGTCAGCAACGAGGCCTGACCCCTTTGACGATTCTCTGACATCATGGTCAGGCGACTGGCTCGAATGCAAAAAAACAACCACAAAAAAAATCATCCTTTTCTACATTGCCCGATCTGCCAAGTGCCGTCTTAGACAATATTCGGCATCCTTAGTCTCTACAACTGAAGTGCGACACGTGCAGACGCCATATGCCTTTCAGAACCAGCGGAATGTTAAACATGAACAGTGTAAAGAGGTCAGAACCAGTTCGTGGGTTTACAATTATTGAATTGTTGGTCAGTCTGGCGATCATCGGAGTGCTGCTGGCATTGCTCCTTCCGGCCATCCAACGTTCGCGCGAAGCGGCTCGGGCCCTACAATGCCGAAGCAATCTGAAGCAGCTTGGCTTGGCAATTCACAATTACGAATCAGTTCACCAACATCTGCCACCCCACAACGGCGGCACTGATGCGGGAGAAATGTCGAATGAAGGCAATCTGAGCGGCATCGTGATGCTATTGCCGTTCTTCGATCAGTCGGCATTGTGGAATTCCATCGCAACCGCTCCAAATCAGGGTGGCTATCCGGGGATGGCCACGTTTCCGCATCCGCCCTCGAATCTATCGATTCTGCTTTGCCCGTCATCGCCTGTTCCGGCTCCGTTCACAGACAATGGGCTTGGTGGGCCAAGTCGAAGTTATCATCTGAGCCTCGGTGATTGGTGCGGTGTCTTTACCGGAATCTCGCCAGTCCCCGAGCCCGCCACCGGTGCCTTTGCTCGCGGACCGTTTTCGCCGAACGCGGGTGAGACACGTCGATGGCGGGACATCACGGATGGAACCAGTCACACAGTGCTGATGAGCGAAAAAGCACTCTTCATATCAACCGACGAGTTTCTCGGCAACAGCAGTGGCGATGATGATGCCTACTCGCCTCGACAATGCCGAGCGAAGTTTGGTGCGAATTACGGCGGACGAAGCAATCGCCTGGGAAATGGTCGACTCTGGGCGACCGGTTGGAATTTGTCGGTGTATACGGTCACAACGGCAATGGGACCCAACAGCCCGTCGTGCAAGTACTTCACCAACGCAACAAGCAGGCATCCCGGTGGTGTGTTTGTACTTCTGTGCGACGGCGCTGTCCGATTCATCAGTGACAGCATTGACACCGGAAACGCGGAATCGCCACCACCGGCAACACCGTCCGTCCCTAGCCCCTATGGAGTTTGGGGAGCGCTGGGATCAGCCGCAGGTGAGGAATCGATCGGACAATTTTGAGACGCAACGTTTAAAGATCGCAAAAAGGCATCGAGCGAGGGAACGAATTGTGGTGCCATGCACTTGTAAAGAAGGATTCATCCTTGGCACCCATGTCCCCACTTGCTCCTTAAAGTCCACGCACTACGCGGAAACCAAAATCCCCTCGGCCAAGGTTGCCTGCCCACGAGTTACGAAACGAACTGTCAGCAACAAAACTCCCCCATGAGCCGCCACGAGCCGCATAGGCGAGGGCTTTGATGCGATTATTTTGGATGGCCCCAACTTTTGTTCCAGCTCTTGCCCTATCCACTATCTTTGGACGGCCCCAACACTCAACCTTTTTTACGACGAAATCATGCCGCATATCCTTGACATTTACATCAAAGAGACCTGACCCTTTTGATGCTATTCAAACATGTTTGGTTATTTTGGATGGCCCCAGCGTCAGAACACTACTGGCTGCGTCCCATTATCATCGCACCGTCTGTTTTCCCCCTTCGCTCGTCATTAGATTTCCTGGTCCAAAACGGTAAACATGTTCAGTTGTAGCCAGCTCCCAGTTTCCGTCAAAACTATTTGAACCAATCATATGGTCGCAAAATACTTTGAGAGATCGTCCATCGGAAAAATGAACAGTGAGATCCCACGCATTCGCATCGAGTGAAACGCTTACAATCCGATTACTGACAATCTGATTTAAAGCAGTGACGACAGCTTCGTGTGGTTGATCAGAACTAGCCAATGGTCCTAGGTGAGAATCAATACGCCAACTACACCAGATGTACAGGCTCACTGATGGTGAGTAGTGTCGAAAGTCTTGAGCATGGGACTGGTTGTGCAGCGGGATTGGTCGTTCGATCTTGTCGCCGAGAGCCAGCGAAAAGCTTGCACCGACAGCAGTGCCGTGAGCGACGTACCAGCATTCAATATTTTGCACAAGTCGCGATACTGCCAAAATGATTTCATTCTTCTCTGATTCGATATTCATTTGTTTGGAAACAACCTTCTAATCATTTCTGCAATTTCGCGAATGGCTTCGCGAGTGAAATTTTGCCCAGTAATTTCGTCGTGAAGCATTCGCCACTGTTGTGGAGAAAGTCCTACGTCTTTGACTATAAAAGGGGTCAGGTCTCTTTGACGTAAGAATTGATAGACCTTCCTGACCAACCTCAATCGTAAAGTGACGAATGGATGTTTTTCGTTGATGTTTTCAGGACGAAATCATGCCACAAGTCCTTGACGTCTGAATCAAAGAGACCTGACCCCTTTGATGCTCTCCACCCTGACCCCTTTGACGCTTTCTTGAATCATGGAAGCAAACAAAATTTCTGCCCAGCGGAGTGGCGTGGTGCGCAATGCAGGCTAGCGTCGTCGCCAAAATCTGCCGATTCCCGCTAGAAACAAAACAACACCGTAGTTGATCAATATGTGAATGATTAAATACGTGTAGAAATAACGCCACGCTGATCCGGAATTCGTGTCCCCGCTGAACCCCAAAATCAAACATCCGATCGCGACGAATGCCAGTCCCAGAACTGGAATCCCCGACGGCACGTTTCGAAAGATCGAACGGACTCCGAGATACAGGTTGAACATGTCAATGAGGATTCCAACTGTCGCGAAAACGCCGCCGATAACTATCATGACTTGATGGGCCCAATCTGACGTTGCGGACTTCAATCTCTACGGAATATAGATTCTCTGGCCAAGCGCCCACTTTATGACCTCCCAGCCCGGCGGGGCAAACAATGAACCCGCAGGCACATTGCGTACAATGAAGTTCCAAGGCAGGTATCCTCGCTCAATGACACCTGAAAAAACATACCGCACCAGGTTCGGCGCTCCATTCATCACCCAATCCATGTTTCGCAGGCCCGTCATTCCTGCAGGTCCCCAATGCGTTACAGTCGTCCCAGCACCAGCTGGTGCGGTTGCCCACGGTGCGATGCTAAGCGTCACTGCGGGGCCATTCAAACACGTTTGATTATTTTGGATGGCCCCAACTTTTAATTCTTACATCAAAGAGACCTGACCCCTTTGATGATTCCTTAAAACCAGAATCTTTTCATTTGACGGAGCAATTCCATGGACAAATCCGGCACGGTGACATCACCGATCACAGAATCGATGCCACAGTTTGGACACATTGCCGTTTGACCCTCTGGAGAATACTCCTCGGTCCAAGCACGAACCGTAGTGGCAGGGAAAATCGATACGCAATGAAAGCACCCTGCGTTGACACTGGAAAGAATGGTCTGCTTGTTTCTGATTGATGCCGAGTGCAGGTGGTGAATTGTTTTGACAGCGTCCACGGATGGTTGATCCGAGTTCCCTCGCATGAGTTCGATCCCTAATGTGGTGAAGGTGCATGGCACCTGCGTCTCACTATAAATAAGTACAATGTTCTTTTATGTTTCTCCTGTTTCTCCTTTTGCAAAAGTGTCAGATTGGCGGAATCCAAATCCTCGTATAGGGTCGCTAAATGACAGTTCCTCCGTTGAGCGAATGGCAACGTTCAGACTTCTTACGTAAATTGACAGCGTCAAAACGTAATGCGTTGACACTTTTACGCAGCGCTCGTGGTACGATAAGTCCGCGATCTCGAAACTCCGAATTCGCTCCGCAGGCTCAGTCAGTATTTTCTGCCAATGTTCCACTTCACGAATTTGCAATTCAAATCGACGCAGCGGAATAACTCGCGATTCGAAGCACCAGCTTATTGGCTTGCGCCGCGCCGCTTCGGTCTCTCCCAGCCAGATGTTGATCTGAAATAGTCCTTCGGACTCATTGAATCCCCAATCATCGCGGATGATTCGACCATCGTGAATATAGCGGTCAATCTGGTGGAGCTCATTAACAGTAGTCGCCTGCAACCGCATTGCTGTCCTCCTTACCTGAAAGTGCTGGTGAAGGTACATGGCACCTGCGTCTTCATCGCCACTAACTCTGGATGGCCCCTGAGTTCCGTTTTGATGCTCTTCCTAGCCAGATGGATCAAAATCGACAGCGCCATTCGCTCGCAAGATTTGATCAATCCGTAATGCTAACTCGTGATTAAGTTGGCAATTGGCGTCTTTCCTTGAGTAGTAGGCGATCCCAAATCGGTGGCGATTGAGGTCCGCGTCATATGTACAACTAACACAAATACGAGCCCCGCTTTCTGTGCAAATCAGAGCAGTTCGGTGTTCAGAATCCTCGCAGCTCTCGAAGGTATCCATCAAGTCTTCTATTCCTGCATATCTTGCACGCTCCCGCAGGGAGCGACGATCTTCGGTAATCGTAATTCCGGCGACTTCGAGCGCAGATGGCCAGCGATTCTCCAGCCCATTTTCAGCAATCAGGAATGTACTACCCATTTGAGTTCAGTCTCGCATACTTTATCCATTGATTTAGCAACCGATCCAGATATTTCTCACGACGCTTGGGCCTGTCTGAATTTCGCTGCGGCAACCTCATGCCCCTAGAACATCAAAGGGGTCAGGTCTCTTTGATGTAAGAATTGATAGACCTTCCTGACCAACCTCAATCGTAAAGTGACGAATGGATGTTTTTCGTTGATGCTTTCAGGACGAAATCATGCCACAAGTCCTTGACGTCTGAATCAAAGAGACCTGACCCCTTTGATGCTCCCCGGAGTTCGATGGCCCCGGAGTTCCGAGCAAATTCGAGCACCTAGCACTAAAATCCCCGAAGAACCCAGATTGTGCGGAAGTCCTCCTTTACTTCCGGCGGTTGCGCCACTTGTCAGCCCATGTTTTTCGGAATATCCAGATCTCACTTCCAAAAATCAACAAGAAGAACAACAACGAAGTGAGCACATACCAGTATTGTCGGTTGGCAATTCCATGCAGCAATGTCAGTGCGGTGATGTAAGCCAGAACGATCTGTGAGATCGAAATGCTTCTGCGTTCAGCAGGATTTGCCGCCAACCAGATCCGAAGTACAACAAAACCTAATGGAAAAGAGATGAGAAAGTTCATCTGGCGAACCTCGTTCAGTGTCTGATGAGTATTAAAGCAACGGAGTAACTGAGGTATTCGAGTAGAACTGGAATATTCGTGTCCAAGCTGCGGAAAACTGCGCATTCGGAACTTGAAAAACCTGGAGACATCAAAGGGGTCAGGTCTCTTTGATGTAAGAATTGATAGACCTTCCTGACCAACCTCAATCGTAAAGTGACGAATGGATGTTTTTCGTTGATGTTTTCAGGACGAAATCATGCCACAAGTCCTTGACGTCTGAATCAAAGAGACCTGACCCCTTTTATGCTCTCGCATTGACCCTGCGAAGCTGACTGGTTGAAAACCAGTGGGATTTTGTTTTTCCAGCTTCCGTGTCGAACCGCACTTCGTAATGCCAGATGCCTTGATCGTGTGAAGTCACACGCCCTTGCCGCCCTTTATTATTCCCGGACGTAACCTCGACGACATCACCTGCTTCGAATGGATATCCGCGCGTGCGTCGCCACAAGATGCGCCAGAACTCTCCGTACATCCATATGCATATTGTCACACCTCCCACGCCCACCGCTGCTCCCACCAGAGCGGAAGCGGCCAACGACGCGCCACGATCAAAGTTGACGACTGCTGTGAGCGTCCCAACGACACTCATGGTCACGATCAGCAGGGAAATGAACCAGCCGCCCTTCTCGTTGAATGGATGTCTGCCGCGTGCCATGGGATTCCTCTCAAGTCGTCTCTTAGTCAAACCACCGGTCAAGTGCATGTCCGATGCCGATGAGACCGAGCCATCCACCTGGCGTGCCGCCCGTGGGCACTGTCACTAACCAGTCCGCCCGCGTTGGAGAGCATCAAAGGGGTCAGGCCTCTTTGATTGGGAATTTCCAGCACTTATGATCTCGGCGGTCGAAGACGAAGTGTTGGGGGCCATCCAAAGTATTGGACAGATTAATTTTGGATAGCCCCACCTTCTGATTTTCATAAAATAGACATTGAAGAGTTGACTCATTTCAAGACAGTCACTTGCCCCAACTGCCCCTATGCGTCGTCGTGTGGCGGCCGATAAGGATTTAGCTCAACATATTCATCCGCTTTCACCAATGGCTTTGACTGACCTCTAACGATAACGCCGCCCAGCTAATGCTGTAGGGCGAGCGGCAGATTAGGAACTACCAAGCCGAACAACCGGACGCTAGCGCGTGGCGGCTGATTTTATTAGCCGCAGGGCGCTAGCCCCCGGTTTTCGACGGTAACCAGAAATCTGCCGCTCGCCTAGTAGAACATCCCAACACCTAGCACAGATTCCAATAAACCTGTCGCAAGACACCACGTCAAGCTTCCCAATTCACCATTTTCATCCCGAATTACAGTAACGTCAAAATAGAAATCTAGAAACGTCACATTGAAGATAACAAATGCGGACCAGAGCCGAGACACACCTGCGAAGAGAAGCAGCGTAGCAGCGACCCAAATCAAAATAGCCTGCGGGGCTCTGATCATGCATTTATTCCGTCGAACTTATTCACTAACTTTAGATGGCCCCGGAGTTCCCCTGTCGATCCGTCGGTTGTGGCGGCGATGCTTCTGGAAGACCGTCTATTAGGATTGGATGGAGATGAATTTGCAATTAAAGACGAGCTTGGAAGAATTGGAAGGGAGATCACGGATGGTGCATTCTGTTCCGCTCGAAGATCTCGTTTGTATCGCTACGGCCAGCATGTTCCGAAGTCTCGTTGCGTCAAGAGATCCTGCCCCCACTCATCTTGGGCCTCGTCCATACTTCGCATTTTGGAAATGTCGCTGAACGTACGACTGAAGCGTGGCTGAAATCATGCCGAAACTCCTGAGCGGGAAAAGGTGTCGAGTCAACGTTACCTGATACGCATCACCTTGCGTGAATACATTATCGCCACCTGCACGTTGGGCAGAGAGGATTCGGATTCTTATGTCGCCGATAAGTACTCGGGTAAGCGACGTTATCGCCTCACGTGGCAAGTGTCAATGAAACGGTGGTGCGTTTCGTGCGCATCGGGAGACAGACCTGCGTGCTGATCAGGACTCCCAATCTGTATTGGTAAGGACGAACGTCCGCCAAAGCAGGATCGCAGCCGAGTCATGGCTGACGCGAGTCGCTGACTTTCGTGACTTCACCGTTCTTCAACGCCAGCACGGCCATAGCGGTGCCGGCGTGGCTGATGAAGTGGTGATTGTCCTTGAACAGCGATCGTGTGTACCAGCGACCGCTTTCGCGTTGATTGGACTTGAGCCATGTCACACCGTTGCGCATAACGGCGTCTGAAGGCGAAACATCGCCACGGCGCAGTGCGTACAGCACAAAGCCGGTCCCGTAGCCGTCGCTGTGTTCTGTATCCTGTTCCAGATCGTCTCCGCGCTTCCAGTCGCCAAGTGTTGCCAAAGCCCAGCCTCCGTCAGGCTTTTGCAATGCCGTTAGCTGCTGAATCGTGGCCGTCTTTTCTTCTGCCGTGATCAGTTCCGGAACATAGCTGTTGGCCCACAGCAGCATCGCTTGGTGATGCCGCGTTGGCGGCGCGTTGGCTTTCAACCAGCGGCGAATGCCTTCCATGCCTTTTTGTGCGGCTGGCGTTGCAGCGTAGTTGTCTGGTGCAACTCCAACAGCGATGGTGGCCAGTGTGACGCCGTAGTGGTCATCAGATTCCATTGGCGGCCAGTCGCATTTGAGCCAACTGAAGCCACCGTCTTCTTGCTGCACGGTCCACATGCGATCGAGTGCCGTTCGCGATGCTGGATGAAGTTTGCCGGTGGTGGCGGCATCATTGAAGGCCAGTGCGGAGGCAGCGGCAACGACTTCCGCATCCCAGCGCGGTCCTTGGTCTTCCCATCGTTTCTGCACCAGCTCTTCGGCAAATGCACGCACCTGCGAATGTGCCGTGTTCTCTGCAGAGATCGCCGGTCGCGCATACAAATAGGCAAAGTTGGTGTGACAAGTGAAGCACTTGCGATCCTGCTGCCATGTGAGCGCCGCCGAATCCAGAAAGTGAGCGGCCTTTTCAAGCGATGCTTCTTTGGCAATCGGTTCGTCGGATTTGTTCGGGTTTGGTGCTGTGACGTTTTCCAGCGTTACAGCGTCGTTCCCGATCGCCGAGGCAACGCCGAAGATCGACAATGCCACGGCGAAACTGCCAACACTCAACAATACGGTTCGCATTGGTTTGAATCCAGTGAAAGTCAAAACATTTGTGGAAACACAAAGGTGTCAAGTACCGTATCCTGAGATACGGTTGGTTCATTATTGTGTGATTAATATTATTTTATTAAATTGAGAGAGTTACAAGCCACAAATGGGGGATGGTTATGGGCCAGGGCAATCGCACGTCGATTGTGTGTCTAACGGTTTGAGTATTACGTGAATAGTCTGCTGGTTAAGTGGCAAAATTGTTTGGCCCGGTTTTTGTGAATCAGAAGGGAATCGCGGCGATGCACACGCATGGCGACTTTTAATTTCTTACACGCTTTGTCGATCTGGAAGACCCTCGTAAGCATCGCGGCAACAATCATTTGTTGATCGACATGGTGGGACTCGCCCTGTGCGGCCCCCCAAGAATTTAACAGCGCTGCGGGGCGAATCCCTGGGCCGATATCGAACGCTTCTGTAAAGCTCACCAAGGCTGGTTTGAACAGTTCCTCGAACTGCCGTTTGGCATCCCTTCTCATGACACATTTTCGCGGGTGTTCAGTCTGCTCGACACCGCACAACTGCAGCCCTGTCTGTCGGTGTGGGTCGCACATCTGCCGTTCTGTCTGCACGGCCAAACCGTAGCGATCGATGGCAAGACGCTGCGAGGCGGTGCCTCAGACCATTCGAGCTGCCGCTCGGAAACACTCCCGCTGGTCGCTCTGAGAATCTGACTAGATAACAGCAAGTTGCTTCAAATCCAAAGTCGGCGAGGTTCGCACGACAGTGCCGCTGCGCAGAAGCCGCTGCATGTGGTGAACGTGTGGACGAATCACGTGAACTTTTGTCTCGGCCAGATCAGCATGTCGGAGAAATCGAATGAGATACCGGCCGTGCAGGAACTGCTAGAGGTTTTGAACCTGAAATGTGCCGTCGTCACGGCCGACGCGATGCACTGTCAAAAGAAGACCGCGAAGAAAATCATCGACTGTGCAGCGGACTACGTTTTGCAGGTGAAGAACAATCTACCGACTCTGATGAACACGATCGCACAGATTTTTGCCGAACATGAAGCGACGGGTTTCGTGGCGCAGAGCGTTCGTTGCTGCATGACAAGCGAACGCAACCGCACTCGAAAAGAATCTCGCACGTGTATGGTGTGTCCGGCTCCGGCCGCGTTACGAAAGCAGTGGGCCGGCCTTAAACCTATTGGGCGAATGGACCGTAAGCGAGTTTTCAACGATGGCACGATACAAGCCTAAACGTCGTATCTTCATCAGCAGCCTGCCGCCGCTGGTGCGACGTCACGCACGCCATCTTCGCGAACACGGGAGCATCGAAAATACACTTCATCACACGCTGGATGTCACTTTTGCAGAAGACAGCAGTCGCATTCGCAAAGGCAACGGGCCGGAAATCATTTCTGTCTTTCGACGGCTGGCGCTGTCGATTTTGAAAGCCGACACGACATTCAAAGACAACGTTCGAGGCAAACGACTCATCGCCGGATGGAACCTAGATAATCTCAAAGGCATTTTGCGAGCCTTTCAAGCCGTTTGAACGTGCGATTGCCCGGGCGGTACCCCGACAATTGCGGCGGACCAGTGACTGGAGTTCGGCAAGTGCGACACGTCGATTTTTTTAACTGCGTCTTGCACGTCGCAACACGCCTGCGCAGTTTGGCAATGTTCTTTCCTGACAGTCCGAGGAAATTAGATCTCGGCCAAACGCTCTGTTGAATCGCCGAAGCTGTCGACGGTGAGGTCGAATTTGTCCATCAATGACAGATACAGGCTGCACATCTTGCGATTTGGTTTATCAAGGTAGTCCAGAGTTCGCCCCGTTTCCATGATGCCTTTGCCGCCTATCAAAACGACAGGCAACTGAGTCGCGATGTGGCTTCCCGTCAGCATGCTGCTGCAGAACATCAGAACGGTGTTATCCAGCACAGATCGTTCGCCTTCCTGAATTGCGGCCAGCTTGTCTGCGATGTAAGCCAGTTGCCTGGCGAAGAACTGATTCACGGTCAGCCAGTCATCTGATTCCTGGTGCGACAGCAGATGATGAATCATGTAGTCGATTCCAAGATTAGAAAACCGCAGCGAGGAATGGTCGTTGTTCAGCTTCAACGTGCAGAACCTGGTTGTATCTGTCTGAAACGCCAAAACCAGAATATCGCACATCAGTTTCATGTGTTCGCCGACATCCTGAGGATAACCATCGGCTGGCCGGGGAATATTCGGTTCGATCAGCGTCGGTCGCCAGCCCTGTAATTCGCCGCGCTGGCCAGCCTGTTCAATTCGTTGTTCAACTTCGCGAACCGAGTTCAAATATTCATCAAGCTTCTGCTGATCGCGTCCGCTGATCTTGCGGCGAATGTCTGTGGCATCGGCCAGAACTGCGTCCAATACGCTTTGGTCACCTTTATTGACGGTATCTTTGAACAGACGATCAAAGGCCAGCGACGGGTAGACTTCAAGTGGCGTCGGCGTGGTGGGCGAGTTCCACGAAATGTGTGAACTGTAAAGCATCGAATAATTCTTGTGCACAGACGGATTCGCTTTTTCGCAACCCAACACAAGACTTGGCACTTTGGTTCTGTGCCCAAACGTCTGAGCCAGCAATTGATCCACACTGGTTCCGCTGCGGATACCTCCGCCGGATTCCAATGGTGCTCCGGAAAGCAGATTGCCGGTCATCGAACTGTGAATATTGCCCTTCAAAGCCTGTGCGTTGTACAGACCTTTGATGAAGGTGATTTGTTCTCGGTGATGAGCCAGAGGTTCCAGAACTCGGCCTAGTTCCATGTCTTTGCCGGATCCTTTCGCCCACCAATGGTCTTTGTGGAAACCGTTGCCGGCAAACAAAACACCAAAGCGTTTGGGAGCCTGACCATCTGCCAGTGCGGACGAACCATCTTGTGCCCAGGTTGGCATCGATTCCAGCCATGGCAACGCCATCGACACACCAGCACCGTAAAGAAACGTCCGTCTGGCAACATTCAAATTCATCATTGCTCGCGTCCTCGAATCATCTGGAACTGTTGACTTGCTACGATTGTCTCGACTGCTGTTAACAAGCGATAGTCGTTTTTCTTCAATTGAAGCTGCATTTCATTGATCAATGGTTCGTCCGACAATTGCACGGACCGACCCAGTGAATACCCCAGCAACTTGCGACAGAACTGATGGACAAAGTCTTCTCGACGTGTCGTTAGCAAGTACTGTTTCAGTCCGTCGAGCCCCGCCAACAACGTCCCATCGGGCAACTGAGTTTCTGTGTCGATTTTGTTGTTGTCTTTGTCTGTTGTTCTAAACCGGCCAATCGCGTCAAAGCCTTCCAGCGCAAAACCATAAGGATCGATTCGCAGATGGCACTTTGCACAGGCCGGATCCGAAGTGTGCCGTTCCGTCAACTGACGTTCGCTTAGACCAGCCGGAACTTCATCAGGCAGCACGGGCACACCCTTGGGTGGTCGCGGCAGTCGTTCACCAAGCAGTGTTTCAGAAATCCACGTGCCACGCAAAATTGGACTCGTGCGTGATGCTCCGGACTGCTTAGATAACAGACTGGCCTGAGTCAGAATTCCTCCCCGATGTTGACTGCGTACTCCATCAATACGGTGCCAGCCTGCGGTTGTCGCAACATCTATGCCGTAGTACTTTGCCAGGCGAGAATTCACAAACGTGTGATCGGCATCGATCAACTGCAGAACGGATCCATCGTTGCGAATTAAATCTTCCCAACAGCGAATAGACTCTTCATACATGTCGCCACGAAGGTCCGCAAATTCAGGAAAGACGGATTCGTTCTTTTCGTCGTGCTGATCGAAGTCGCGGATATGCAGCCACTGACAACCGAATTCAATGGCCATACGCCGAGCCTTCTCTGCAGTCAGCATACGACGCGTTTGCTGCAGAAGAACTTCGGGTTGCCGCAAAGAGTCATCCGCTGCCACCGCGCGAAGTTCGGCATCCGGTTGAGACGCCCAGAGAAAATAGCTCAATCGATTCGCGAGCTCATTCGCCGACACTGACGCGGCCGAAGCACCGGAACCCGGTTGTTCGTGGCGATACAGAAAAGTGGGCGACGACAGAACTTTCGCAATCAACAGATGAACGGATTCTTCATGGTCAAGATCATCGGCTCGCAGTTCAACGTACAGTTTTCGCAGCGAGCTAGCTTCCGGTTCAGTCATGTCGCGCCGATAAGCTCGATTTGCAAATTCCAGCACTGCATTCAGATGCGTGTCTTCTGTATCCAGTTGCCACTGACGAAAGGCGACCGCACCATCGGCGATGGGCTTTAGCACGGGGTCAAAGCGACTGGGGTCCGCGTCCTGAGTTGAAAATTCAAGAATCTGTTCCAACGCCACTTCCAGCCGCAGAGCGTCCTGACTGACAAAACGTAATTCGTTCCACAGTTGGTCCAGCCTGGCCGACTGAGCGTCACTTAACATCAATCGCGACAGGTGCTCATCTTCGCGATGATACAGCAGTAATGTAACGACCTCATCCACCGGAACGATTCGAGCATGACACAGCGCTGCCGGAAACACGTTGCGAAAATCAGCAAACGCCTGTTCGACTCGTTGGCGAGCATCAGGGCTGGATGCAACCACAGGAATCCCCGCAGCCACCGCGTCGCCGTCCGACGGAGCCACAGTAGCGGCAGTTACCTGCACGCTGCCGGATCCGACAGATTCTGCGGTAACAGCAAACGAACAGCCTTCCACAAGGTCCGCGGGAAACTTTACTTCCAACACAGACGGCACAGCAACTGGCAGGTCCGTGGCAGCCATTGAACGGCCTTCCAGTGTCTTCTCGAATTGCGCCGGAGCGACGCCGAATTCGCATGCTGTCATTTTGTCCGCGGCGACAGACTTTGCGAGTTCCGCAAAATCGATTTTTGAAAATAAAGGTCCATTCACCGAATGCAATAACCGTCGGATGTCTGCGTCGGCAGCAGAAGTTCCATTCACTGCAGGTTGCGTCAGCAGCGTTTGTATCCGCTGAGCGATTTCAAATGCTTTCGCCGCATCCGCTTCATTCAACCACGCCGCCATCAACGAACCATGAGGAATTGTTTCTGCTGTTGGCCGTCCATCCAGCAGTCCCGTGTAAAAATGCCAGATCCCCAGATTGCCATAACTGTCCTGATGTGGATTGCCGGCCGCAATGCTGTCGGCACAGTCTTTTGTGAGCGACCACAATCGCTGTTCACCGTTGGATTCCGTGATGGCAAGTTCAATTTCCGTCAGGTCGCAAACGTAGTCATTGTCGCGAGGATCGATGATCAAAGAAATGAGATCGTTTTTATGGACATCGAACGCTGTCAACGGCGGTACGTCTGTCCTGGCCGTCCTGTCGAGTACGCCGCTCATTAGAATTCGTTGTTCAGCACCGCGACGCAGTTCGACTTTCCAGGCGACGCCATTGCCGCACGCTCCATGAGAATGATGAACAAAGGGAGCAATTGACACTTCCCCGCTGAAAGGCGACTTCCAGCCGACTGCAGAGAACCGTTCCGGTCGAGGATGCGTGGCGATTCGATGAGCACGCATGTCGCCCGGAATCTGCACCTGGTTGTCTGACGAATTCGCCACGATGCTAAGAGCGTCTGCCCCCTGCAACCCCCAGCCATTTACAAATTCTGAACCGGAGCGCACCAGCGGTAGGTTTAGATATTCCGCAATTTCCGGTTCCGTCCACGAACCAATTCCCAGCCAGTTCAGTAGCGACTGCAGAATCACCGGGTCGATTGAATGCTTTGCTGCGAGTACGGCTGTATCTGTGGCTTGATCTCTGCTTCGCAGTTCCTTAATTACAGCAAGATACGTCGTGAATTTGCTCAACAAGCTGTGTTTGAAATCCGGCCACACGGCGGAGACTGCTTTGATGTCTCGAAGCATGATCGGAGTGAGTCCGCTGTTTCGCTCGATTCGAGCGTTCTTCCAGACAACAAAACTGTCGCCATCTGCAATCACAGTGCTAGCTGCCAGAAACACAGAAGCAGTTTTTACATCCTGTGTCGTGACAGGAAACTGCAGGTGCTGAGTCGATTCGATCGGCGACACGGCCTGCTGCCATGGAATCACAAGTCCCAAATGGCCAACCGTATTAAACTTCCACAATCGTCCCTGCCACGCTTTAATGACGTCCACAATCGACGCGGCGTTTTCCGGGGTGGCACTTGCCATTCTTCGACGAACATCGTTTAGTAGAGCCGAATCGGGATTCGTAAAAACCGCTGTGGCCAAAGCCTGAATGTACTTGGCACTAATACGCTTTTCCTGCGAAATGCTTTTCGCGGTTTCCGTGTCCATCAGCTTTTCGCCATGCTGAATTAACGCAGTCACGTAAGGCAGCAGATCGACTCGACCATCATTGGCAGTTGACGAAGTTGGATCGCCGGACCATTGATTCAGCTGTTCTGTGTGACTCGCGCCACTGGTTCCCTGAGCATACAACTGGCGAATTTCTTCCACGATGCTGTTGCTCCAGTCTCGGCGAGTCGACGAGTCTGCAAAACGAATTCCGTCCGGCAGCAACACCGCATGAGCCGCCACATCTTTGCCAGAATCCAGATATTTCTGCACCATTGACGGAGACATCACCAGAACGTCGCCAACGTTTGTGAAGCCTTCGCCGGCTGCACTATCGACGGGAAACTGCTTTGTCGGTTCCAGCGGAACGCCCGTTAAGTCCTGAATCGTATATGTGTATTCGGAATTATTAAGACGGCGCAGGACAACGGGACCCGGATCCCCTGCGTTTCGAATCGCTTCAGTATTCAGAAACTTGTGCACCCAGTTGAGAAGCTGTTTCCGTTGTTCGTCCGTCGGCTGTGGAGCATCTTCGGGCGGCATTTCGCCATTCTCCAGCATGTCGACAACATGCTGCCAAGGCTTCACATCAGCCCGCATGTCTTCCAGCGCTTGGAATCGCTCAAGATCCAGTTCGCCCTGAGCATCGGCTGTCGAATGGCAATCCAGACAGAACTGCTGCATCAAAGGGACAACGCTGGAATATTGCTGTTCCACTTGTAGAGCCTCATCCGCCATCACGGGACCCGTTTGAAAAACAAACAGCGTCAGCACAACGGCGGTCAATAGTCCGGTACGCAACGAAACAACGGGGGTTCGAGTCGGCATCATCGCGATCGTCTCAAAGGCAGGCGAGGTAATCAGGGGCGAGGCTCAGCTTACCGTCCGGCGCACCATCGGAAAAGCGATTCCCGTATTTACCACGCCCGACGGAAAGTCGGGCGTGGTTTTGCAAGGGGGCTAACAGGCTTAATGTCGAAGCGTCAACGTCAGAACCGCATTACTCGATGAGCATTTAACAAACGGGGAAACGCGGGACCCTTACACACTGAGCATCCCAAACAATCAGCCGTTGGACACAAATGTTTTACCGTGCTTTCCAGACGCCCAAGAACGCGCATCGCGGCAAAGATCCAGACAGGCAATCGCTGCAGGAAATTCTTCTGTACGGTTTAAAGGGCATGGCCGCATATGCAAACCACGCTCGACGGCGTGGTAAGACTGACGACAACGTCAGCGCATTCATTGAAGAAGCACTCTTCGCCACCGTAACCAACGCCAACTTTTACATGGAAAGCCTGTTTGAACTGGTGTTGGAATGCGGTCGACAGAACATTCGCGTGATGCAGATGCGGGACGAAGGGCATACAGAAAAACTGGGAACTCCGGAACCCAATGTCGTTTACGAAGACACCAAAGCGGGTCCAGGAATTTTGGTCACCGGCCACGACATGGTAGACTTGAAAAAGCTACTGGAACAATCTGCAGAACACGGCGTAAACATTTATACCCACGGAGAAATGCTGCCGACTCACAGTTATCCGGAACTCCGGAAGCATGCTGATCGGGCCGGTCACGATGTCGGTCCGTGGCAAAATCAGCACTGGGAATTTCCGGAGTTTCCCGGACCAATTGTCGGTACAACAAACTGCGTGCTGATTCCTTCTGATACGTATGCCATCTGGATACGGCTCGCTGCGAACGGAATCAGCGACCGGGCGAGGTCGCATTATGCGGGAGCTTCTGCGTCAACCGCGATTCGATCATGGCAGCACGGCTGATCAAGTGCCGTTACTTGCTGCCACCAGCGAGGACTGGCTGGACGGCATGGACCTGGCAACCGACACCGACACCGACACCGCCACCGCAAACGTTTCGCGCGTTCGGCAACGAGCACGATCAGAAGCGGCCGACGTGATGTCTGCCATCGACAGATGGTGAATTACCAGAAGGCTGGAAAGCATCTCGCGCGACCTGCGTGATTGGAAAATCGGCGGATACGAGTAAATGAAACGCGAACATTCGCTACGACGACGCCTGCATTCACTGGAAACTCTTTCCGAAGCAATCGGCGCCATGAAGTCTCTGTCGGCTCTTCATTTCCGCTCGGCCAGAACAGCGCTGCCCGCCGCACATGCCTATCGCGACGGCATCGAACAGGCACTCGCGGCCACGGGTTTGCACCAATCAGAAGCAACGGGTAATGCCATATTGCTAATCGCTGCGGACCTTGGCCTTTGCGGTGGATACTATTCGCAGGCTGCCGCGGCGAGACTTGAACATCATCAACGCCTTGCCGCTCACAGGCTTTACTGCGTGGGATTTCGTCCGGTTTCGACATTCAAGAAATCAGGCATCAGTGTAGATCGAGAATACACTGCGCCAACAAGTGTTTCCGACCTGACTGAATTACTGCTCCGTCTGGGGGAAGACTTACTGATTGACTATCTCGGCGGAGAATTCGGCACTCTCAATCTCGTGTTTGCAAGGTTTGGCGGCGTTGGAGAATTCACACCCACGTGTATCCGCCTTCTGCTAATTGACGTACCAAACTCCAACCCTGAAACGAAAGCATCGACATACGTCACGCCCGATCATCTGGCGGCCGTTGCCATTCGCGAATATCTTTACATTCGCCTGTTTCAAGCAGCGCTCGATTCGCTGGCCTCAGAACGCAGTGCGAGGCTTGTCGCGACCGAGGCAGCCGGCGAATGGCTGTCTGAAAAGACGGCGGCCGCACGCCAACTTCTAGCCTCAATCCGTCAAGAAGCGGCCACACAGGCAGTTCTCGACATCGCCGCCACAGCAAAACGACGGCGGCAAAATCGCGAGCTTTAAGACGAATCAGATAATTTCTACTCGAACCAATTGACGGTTCATACTTCATTCAGAACAGCGATTGCCCGATTCCACGCGATGCAATGCTTCCTGATACAACTTAGTCGCCGGCCAGAAACGCTGCGATCGCTGGCGAATTCTTCACAGCCTGCACGGCGTGATGCAAACGAGACTTCACGGTTCCCAGCGGCAGTTCCAACGCGCTGGCGATTTCCGGTTGAGTCATATCATCGACGAATCGCATTAACAGAATTTCTCGGTGAGCGTCAGAAAGTGTAGTCAGCACTTCGGACAACTCACTGCAGTCGGTTACTTCTTCAGCGGCGGCTTCCGGAAACAGATCAAGGTTCTCGTCGCTGCTGGTCGCACGCTGTCGTTTTTTTCGAGCCGCGATCGAAAGATTTCGGACAGCCGGATACAGAAACGTGGTCATCTGAGCCGTCAGTTCGAAACCAGGAAACTTGCGAACCAGATAGGCAAAGGTTTCCTGCATCACGTCAAGTGCGTCGTCGTGATTACCTGTAAACCGAAACGCCAGATTAACCACCCAGTCTTTGTGACGGTAGTACAGCACGGTAAACGCATCCTGATCGCCATCATTAATGGCATCCACGAGTTGAAGATCAGTTGAATTGTCGGCAGACGCTGACATCCAGAACAGCTTGCTAAGGGTACGAGTTTGCGAACATTCCGTATCGGTCTCTTTCACACAGGTTATCAACTGTCAGGCGTTTGCAAAAACGCGGCCGAGTAAAAATCAGCGAGTGGCGTTCTGGCAGTTGAAGCGGCCTCGCGAGCAATAACATACTGCGGGCTGAACACGACTCGTAAGTTGACAGGATTGCGATCTGCTTAGTCTGCCGAAAGTGTCGCCGTATTCCGAAATCCTGCTTTCTATTGCTGTGCTCTGCTACGGCGAGTCTGTTTTCAAGACGCGACATTTCACTACCACAACTTCCCAAAGAGTGAGCCTCGCTCTCGCCGGAAACTCGCTCGCGTTTTGGGCTCTTAGAACAATGGCTCACCGAATTCCCAAAGTGATTCTGCGTGCCAACTCAGCCTTTTAGCGATTCCCTGAAGAAACTTTGAACGAATTTCGGACCCAACAAACTTCATCACGCGGAGGTACCCCCAATGAATAATCCCGACACACCAAAATCGACTGAAAACCAACTGCCGCATGAAGTTGTGGCTGCGCTGCGTCGACAAAATGGCCCACCGCAAAACGTCCCAAAATCGATCGACGACATGGTTCTCGCCGATGCAGTGGCTCATCTAAACAAGATCAGGAGGCCAGCCAGCGAAAAGCTTCGGCAACGCAACTTCGCCTGGGTGGCGTGGTCCACCGGAACACTTGCCGCGGCCGTGTTGCTGCTTGCATTGATGCCAATGGAACCGCAGCAACCCGCTCGATCACCGACTTCAATCGCCATGAACGATGCAGCGACTATCAACGAAACGGCAGGCGACTTCGTAATGGGCGACGTGGATCAGAACGGCCAAGTCGACATTCTGGATGCATTTGCATTAGCTCGAACAGTGGAATCCGGCGACGACCAATCCGCTCGCTGGGATCAGAACGATGATGGAACGACCGATCACAGCGACATCAATTTGATCGCCATGAATGCTGTGATGCTGTGACAGTCAAGCATCTGCAAAACACAACGGCGGTGAACAGACAATCCGCAAAACAGAAAGGGCAACACAACATGCACGTTGCAGATCACATAACAACCAGCACTCATCAAAGGCACCGCCGCCTGCCATTGGCATGGTTGCTGCTGGTCGTATTTGACGTTTGTGTAGTCGCGTTTGTGTGTGCTCAGGATGAACGTCAGCCAGAAACCACGAACACGAACTCCAGAGTCACGCAATTGGATGGCCCTGATGATATTGACCAGAATGCTATTCGTTTTGAGGCCATTGACGTGTTTGTGGATTCCGGCACGAATAGTCTGGCGGCTTACCAGTTTGAACTGGTAAGCGAATCAGACGGAGTAGAAATTGTGGGCATTGAAGGTGGTGAACACGCTGCCTTCGAAGATCCTCCCTACTATGACCCCAAAGCGATGAACAACAATCGAGTTATTCTGGCAGCGTTCAACACGGGTAACGAGCTTCCATCCGGTCGCAGTCGCATTGCTCGAATTCACGTGCAGTTGCAAGGGCCCGGTGCGAAACAATACCGCACTAAGCTGACCGCGTCGGCAACGTCAGATGGTCAGAAGATTCCCGCTCGAATTGAAATCGCAAAAACCAGAGCATGATGGCCAGCGGTTTCCGCTGTGTACCCCAGTTCGTTGACTCAAAACCGTCTTCAAAACAAATCAACATAACTATTCGACTCGAAACTGATCGAAAGGTCGACACCATGAAATCCCATCAATTCGCTGAGTGCCGGATTCTGCCAGCGTTGTTTCTTGCAGCCTGCCTGTTCAGTCTGGGCTGTGGCAGCAGCGAACAGGCCACATCGGACAATGCAGCCGTTCAGGATACTTCCGAGCAGGCGACTCCGCCGCAGTCATCACTCCAGCTGAAATCCGAAGACATGCCTTCAGACGCTGCAAAAGAAGTCAGCGATTCTGAAATGGCGAGCGGAGGTTTCGGTTCCGCTTCGAACAGAGGAAGCGGCATGAGTGGCCCGCCAGCGGCTGCTGCACCGGCTGAATTGAGGGAATTAGCCGCAGAGACGGCAAACAAATCAGGACAGGCTGCTCCCATGGGTCCCCCGACAAGCGCAACAGCAGCGCCATCGGATCCTCTCGCGAAATCAACGCGCGGTTTTGAAGGTGAGACGCCAAGCTTCAGGTCACGACAATTGACGTTTCCAAAACAAACCGAACACGTTCGGGTCAATGAATCGAAAGACAGTGGGTCGGAGCGAGAAGGCCTGCTTGCTGACGATGCACAAGCGGTCGCCCAACAAGTGTCTTTCGGCCTGCAACCCGGCGAAGAACTCTGGATTATTGCGAAAGCCGTTGACGGTCAACAGCAACCGCATCCTGATACGCCCGGTTGTGGAGCACTCATGGCCACGCTGCCTAATCAGATTCAGGCCGTTCCTGTGCCATTGAAGCACACTTCAGTGGAAGGCAGCATCGATGGTTACATCGCGACGGTCAACGTCAAGCAGCAGTTTCATAACCCGTACGATTCAAAGATTGAAGCCGTCTATGTATTCCCGTTACCTCAAAACGCCGCCGTCAATGAATTCGTAATGACTGTCGGCGACCGCAAAATCCGAGGCATCATTCGTGAACGAGAAAAAGCCGAACAGATCTACGCGGCGGCTCGGGCTCAAGGGCACGTTGCCGCATTGATGACTCAGGAACGAGCCAACATCTTCACCCAGAAGGTCGCCAACATCGAACCGGGTAAACAGATCGATATCAACATCCGCTATTTCAACACTCTGCAATACGATGACGGTTCCTATGAATTCGTTTTCCCCATGGTTGTCGGTCCCCGATTCAATCCTCCGGCAACAGCCGATGGCGTCGGAGCGGTTGCCAGAAACGAACACGGCACCAGCGGACAATCAACCGAAGTGCAGTATCTTGCTCCAAATGAACGCAGCGGCCACGATGTTTCTGTCTCGCTGAACATCAGCGCCGGAGTCGACATTGAAGACATTCATTGTGTGAATCATGTGATGGAAGAACAACGGACCAGCGAATCTCAGCGCACCATCACGCTTTCTCCCAAAGATTCGATCCCGAATAAAGACTTCGTGCTGAGGTACAAAGTTGCCGGCAATCAAATTAAAACAGCACTGCTGACTCACGAAGATCAGCAGGGCAAGTACTTCACAATGATGCTGTATCCGCCTGCCGAACTGACTCAGCTGCAGCGCAGCGCCATGGAAATGGTATTTCTGCTGGACTGCTCCGGCAGCATGAAGGGGAAACCGATGGAACAGGCAAAGAATGCGATTCGACACGCTTTGCAATCGCTGACTCCGCGAGACACATTCCAGATCATTCGGTTTTCAAACAAAGCATCTCGATTGGGCGCAGAGCCACTTATCGCCACTGAAGACAACATTCGCATAGGCCTGGAATATCTCGTTTCGCTTAACGGCACCGGCGGAACTCAGATGATTGAAGGCATCAAAGCGGCTCTCGATTTTCCGCATGATGAAGGTCGCTTCCGCCTGGTTTCCTTCATGACTGACGGCTACATCGGCAACGAACAGCAGATCCTAAACGCCATCCACGAAAAGCTGGGCGAGTCTCGCATCTTCAGTTTCGGAGTCGGCAGTTCGCCCAACCGCATGCTGATGGATCGCATGGCCCTGCTGGGTCGAGGAGCCGTGGCGTACCTGAGCCTGAATGATGATGCCGTGGAAATCATGGATCGATTCAATCAGCGCATCAGCCATCCCGCAATGACAGACCTGCAGATTGACTGGAGTGGTATGGATGTCGCCGACGTTTATCCTCAACGACTTCCGGATCTGATTGTCGGACGCCCGGTTGTTGTAACGGGTCGCTTTAAAGGTACGCCTGACATGGTCAAGGTAAACGGTCGAGTCGCCATGGAGCCGGCATCGTTTGCTGTGACATTGGACAAACATGATGCGTCGAAAAGTCATGCCGGCGTGGCCGCCGTTTGGGCTCGCCTGAAAATTAAAGATCTGATGAATGATGCTACTCGGTCACCGACAGCGGCCGACGAAATCAAAACGTCCGTTCTGGAAACCGCGCTGGCCTACAACCTGATGAGTTCCTTTACGGCGTTTGTGGCCGTGGATTCCATTACCAAAACGGAAGGCGAATTCGGCACAACGGTGGCTGTTCCCGTGCCTGTTCCGGTGCCTGTTCCGGATGGAGTTAAATACGAAACAACAGTTGGTGGAACAGATTAGAAAGTCAGGCTGCGACTGGGCTTGCTGGAATCGCAAAATCCCGCCAGCGGGGCGGAGCCACTGACGGGATTTATGAACTGGACTATTCGTCTTCTTCTTCAGATTCTTCGACGGGCTTGTGGAATTCCGCCCAGCGACACCAGGCATAACTCCACTCCATCCACATTCGCATGATGGACCACAACAGCCGCATGCGTTCCAACTGTTCAGGCGGCAATTTGGTCTGCGAGGCGGCTGAATCGCGGGCCGCCATGTCCAATCCCCAACGTCGAGCCAGCGAACGGCACAATCCGTCAGCGGAAAGATCCGTTTCATCTTCGTCTGCGACAACCGCTGTCTTTAGTTGCGAAGTACGTTCATCACCGATCAGATTTGCACCATCGGCCGTTACGAACAGTTCGAATAGACGTGATCGATAAGGATCGATTTCCAGTGGTTTCGTGGCAACCTGAGCATCTTCGAGCAGCGATTCCACTCCGCTGATGATGGCCTGGGCCACAGTTTGTCGAACATTTTCTGACGCCTGAATATCTCGATCGGTCATTTGCGGTGCCTAAAACTGCAGTCGCCGCACGTTTCTGGGCGGTTTTTGGGGTAAATTGGGCTCGTTCCAAGTGGAAGCGGGCGAAGTGTATACAGCAAATCACCCCGGACAGAAGCGGCGATTCGCTCTGTCTGGCAGATTCGCATAGCTCTGTTTTTCCGAGTTTGACAGAATCCGCATGCTAAAGCGAATTTCCGCCCGAAATGGATTGCCGTCAACAGACGGCGTGGCGGACGCAAGGATGATGTTGTCGACGAAATGGAGATCAACGGAATGGACCCATTCATTAACAAAAAGCCCAGGAAGCGCAACAATCGCAAACTCGCGTTGATGATGCTGGCGGGTGCTTCGTTTTCTGTTTGGTTGTTCGACCTGATGCCGGTCCTTGATCCGGTAGCGACGGGTAATCTGGATTTCGACATCACCGACCCATCCCTTGGCGAAGCAGACTTCATCGCCATGCTGGGATCGCCGGACGTCACCGAAAACACAATCGGCCAACCAGCCAGCACGCCGCAGTTCGAAGGTGCTCTGGATGATCCTCTGCTATCGGCCATTGCTGCTCAGTCAGAACCAATTGAAGGTTCGCTTCCTGAGTTCTCAAACATGACCACGGCAGATACTGCTGCCAATACCGCAGCAACTGCGAATAGTGTTCAACAGGTTTCGTTTGAGCGAACTCAACCGGCAGACGTACACTTTGAACCTGCCGCTGCCGTTCTTCCAGCCGACGTCGCCGCTCATCTGCGCGAAGTTGATCAATGGATGGAAGCCGGTAAAATCCTGGAAGCGCATGCTGCTTTATCACGGTTGTACTGGAAGAAGCCGGAACTGCGGTCTTACATCAATCAGCGACTACAAGAAACGGCCGTGGAAATTTATGCCAATTCCAACACGCATTTTGCTGAACCATACACGGTCGAATTTGGCGAAACGCTGCAGGGCATCGCTCAGCAATACGATGTGCCGTGGCAATATCTGGCGAACCTTAACGGCGTGACTCCAAAAACACTACAGGCTGGCAGGAAGTTGAAAGTATTGAAAGGCCCGTTCGGCGCCGTCGTGGATCTGAACCAATTTCAGCTGACCATTCATGCTCACGGCTGGTACGTGCATCACTACAAAATTGGCGTCGGCCAGGACAAACGCACGCCGGTCGGCGAATTCACGGTTAAGAACAAACTGCAAAACCCGGAATGGTACGATCCAGCCGGTGGCGTGGTGGCTGCTGACGATCCCGCAAACCCACTTGGTGAGTATTGGCTGGGACTCGGCGACCACATCGGAATCCATGGCACCATCGACCCGGACTCCATCGGAAAAGCTGTTTCTCGAGGCTGCATTCACATGGCTGACGGAGACATCGACGAAGTCTTCCAATTGCTGAGCGAAGGATCAACCGTCGTCATTCGCAATTAATCAGGAACAGATCATCAACCAGATGGCTGCATTCGCCACAAGCCGGACGAATGCAGGTTTGTAATCACAGCGTTCGACGCGGATCACTGTGCAACCACCTTGCAGGCCTACAAGACGATCGATTTTATTAGCGACGGTGGAAGTGTCTTTCACGTCTGATGGGGTTGGGCAAGGCTACCGACTGCGGCGACTGCGAGTCATAGCCGGCTCGCCTTTCGGTGAAAAACGCCGCGGATCGATGTAGCGATCGACGGTTCACGCAAAGACATTTCCAGCCAACCCAGCTACCGCTGGCACGGCCCTTTACGAGTCGTTTACGCCATGCGGCAATATAAAACCAGAGACAGATTTCCTTTGAATTCACGGCATAGCACGTGGGCCAGCAGTTAAAGTTTTGGCAGAACAACGCAGGCCGTATCTATCTGAAAACATCGTGATCAGCAGCATTCGGTGAGCATGACGGCCAAACACTTCAACACCGTTCGTTGCAGTATAGGATCGCTGGTGACGGGATGGTATTCGTGTGACTTTTCGTTTTCCCGACGACATCTGTGCAACTTCCGGGACAAGAAACGGCATTCCCGATACCCTGTTGGTTAAGGCGTGCTGTAAATTCAGCCGTCTGATTTCCCGGGCGATTGTTCTTCTTCCATTTACTGCGTCTTCGGGCGACAGCATCCAATTGGAGTACCTCACATGACGTTTTCTCGATCATGCTTCTGCGTATGTTCGCTTCTGGTTTTGTTTACCGCAGGCTGCTCTGATTCGAAGACGAACAATACAGCAACCGAAGCCAAACCAGGCTCAGCTTCGGAAACTGAAACATCATCCATTGTTGATTCCAAAGGAACTATTGGCTTTAGTGCTTTAACGCTGACCAATCCGTTCTTCAAAGTCATCGCTGAAAACCTGACAGAAGAAGCCGCAAAGCACGGCTATGATGTAGTGGTGGTTTCGGGCGATCAGGACGTGAAGAAGCAGTCTGACCAGATTGACGACTTCATTATCAAAGGCGTAAAAGCGATTGTTTTGAATCCGTGTGATTCAAAGTCTATTGGTCAGGCGATCAAAAAAGCTAATGACGCAGGAATTCCGGTATTCACAAACGACATCAAATACGATGGCGACGAAGGAGTTGTCGAATGCCACATCGCCACAGACAATCTGCAGGGCGGACGACTGGCCGGCGAAGCCATGGTAAAGCTGTTGGGGGAATCAGGCGGCAAGGTTCTGATTGTGGACTATCCCGATGTGGAATCCTGCCAGCTTCGCACCAAAGGATTTCACGAAATCGTTGATGCTCATAACGCCAAAGACGGCGCGGCGAACATCGAAGTCGTAGCGACGCTAAACGGTAAAGGGGCTCGTGATGCAGGTTACTCGGTGACCAAAGACGCGATCGTTGGCAACGGCGACCTTTCTGCCGTGTTCGCCATCAATGATCCATCAGCTTTGGGTGCTCGTACAGCACTCGAAGAAGCGGGCAAGCAGGATCAGGTCACCATCATTGGTTTTGACGGGGCTCCAGCTGGCAAAGAAGCCATTCTGGAAGGAAAGATTTTGTGCGATCCAATTCAGTTTCCTGATCAGATGGGTAAGAAGACCGTTGAAATGATTATGAATTACTTCAACGGCGACGAGGTGCCAAAAGAAATTTTGATCCCATCTGCTCTTTACTACAAAGCCGACGCCGAAAAGGATCCGGAACTGCAATCGAAGAACGCTGAGTAACTCAGACCTTTGCTGGTTTCACCGCCGATAACTCAGCTGGCACTACAATCATGGTCACTGCATCCGACACATCGCCATTGCTTGAAATGTCGGGAATCGAAAAGTCGTTTCCCGGTGTGCGTGCGCTGTCTGGAGTTTCGTTGAAACTACACAGAGGCGAAGTGCTGGCATTGATGGGTGAAAACGGCGCCGGCAAAAGCACGCTGATAAAAACGCTCGGCGGTGCTCATCAGCCTGATGCCGGAACGATCTGCATTGATGGCAAACCCGTCAACCTGTCCAGCCCGATGGCGGCCATGGAAGCGGGCATTGGCGTGATCTATCAGGAATTCAACCTGATTCCGGCACTCACGGCGTCGGAGAACATTTTTCTGGGACGTGAAACATCGGGGCTGCTGGTCGCCAAAACGGCAGAACGTGCGCGAGCGACCGAATTGTTTCAAAGCCTCGGTGTTGAAATTCCGCTGGACATACCCTGCCGCCAACTGTCCGTGGCACAACAACAACTGGTGGAAATTGCAAAAGCACTTTCGCAGGATGTGCGGATTCTGGTGATGGACGAACCTTCGGCAGCGCTGACACCTCAGGAAGTTGAAAAGCTGTTCGCCATTATTCGAGACCTGCAGAAGCAAGACATCGGCATCATCTATATCAGTCATCGACTGGACGAGATTTTCGAAATCGCCAACACAATCACGGTATTGCGTGACGGCAAATATGTTGGCGATGCGCCGGCTTCGGAAATGACGCGTCAGAAGATGATTGAGATGATGGTCGGTCGGTCGATTGAAAACGAATTCCCAAAGCAGGCGGCAGAAATTGGCGATGTGCGGTTATCTGTCTGTGGGCTTTCACGAGGAACCGCGGTCAGAAATGTCAGCTTCGATGTGCGGCGTGGTGAAGTCCTTGGGCTGACCGGCCTGATGGGAGCGGGCCGTACAGAAACCGTGCGGCTGATCTTTGGCGCGGACAGACGTGAAGCGGGCGATATTTCGCTTGACGGCAGGACGTTGCAGATTCGTTCGCCGCGAGATGCCATCAAGGCAGGTATCTGCCTGCTAACCGAAGACCGCAAAACTCAGGGGCTGGTGTTGTGTCGCAGTGTGCGCGAAAACTTTGGATTGCCGAACCTCAAGGAAATGGCGCAGTGCGGTGTCTTGAATAAAGCTAAAGAACAGGAAGCATTCTCAGGCTACGTCGATTTGCTCAGCATACGTATTCCGCATCAGGAACAGCTGGCGAAGAATCTTTCGGGCGGCAACCAGCAAAAAGTCGTGCTGGCAAAGTGGCTACAGCAAAATGCAGAAGTTCTGATCTTTGACGAACCGACTCGCGGTATCGATGTGGGTACCAAACACGAAATCTATCAATTGATTAACAAACTTGCCGCCAGTGGTAAGGCGATCATCATGATCAGTTCGGAACTGCCTGAAGTGATCGGCATGAGCGACCGCATACTGGTGATGCACGAGGGGCGAGTCACCGGGGAAATCAGTGATGTCGCTTCTGTGACTCAGGAACAGATTATGGAACTGGCAATCGGCTGACTTCGCACCTGACCTTGCCACTGAAAACCTGACGACACATGAAGATACAGGACCATGAAATCTAAACGGCAAAAATCACGCTTTGTGACAACACTGATCAACGACTACGGCATGGTGTTTGTCCTGCTGCTGCTGGTGATACTGCTTAGCGCGCTGACGTTGCAGCAGCAGAATCCCGCGGGCGCCGAAGCCGGAAAAATCGTTGCCGAACGGATCATCGCCGAACAGGGCTCAGCGGCGTCTGTGATGATTGTAACTGAGTCAACACCGGTTGACGAAGCGTTTGTCCGAGGAGCCACGGCAGCACTGCAGACAGCCGGCGCAACTGTGGCCGGCACCGTCACAGGAAAACCCATTGATGCTCGCCGAGCGATCGAAAAAGTACTGAACGACGGCAAACAAATCGACGCCATCGCTGCCACCGGCGACACGGCCTCGTGGACAATTTACGATCGCTTTGAAAGCGTCGGCAGCAACAAATGCGTCAGTCCAACTCCGTACACGTGGCCTACATTTGCAAAGCTTGACAATCTGCTGAGTGTCGCCAATCAAACGGCCATTTATGCCATGATCGCGATCGGCATGACAATGGTGATTATTACAGCCGGCATCGATCTCAGCGTTGGGTCTCTGGTGGCACTGGCCTCTGTAACGGCGGCATTGGTCATTCGGGATTTCGGCGGAGGAAAAGATGCTTCAGTGGCAATGATGCTGGCTGGCTGCCTTGCCGGAATTAGTGTGTGCGCACTGCTGGGCCTGTTCAATGGCGCGATGGTGACTCGATTTGGTATTCCGCCGTTCATCGCGACTCTGGCCATGATGATGATGGCTAAAGGACTGGCACTTCGGGTCTCAGTTGGCGAATCCATTTCACTGGTCCCGGAATCGTTCAAATGGATAGGTGGTGGCACAACTGTGGGACTGCCGAATCCTGTAATCCTGATGATTGTGCTGTATGGCATCGCTCATTTTGTGATGTCATCAACGATCTTCGGCCGCTACGTGTATTCTGTAGGTGGCAACGCGGAGGCAGCAAGACTGTCCGGCGTGGCTGTCAAGCCAGTGACGCTAACGGTGTACACTCTGTGCGGAGCCCTGGCCGGACTGGGAGGCATTGTGCAGTCATCAAAGCTGGGAACGGGTGACCCAAAGCTGGGCTTGATGTACGAACTGGATGTCATTGCTGCCGTTGTCGTGGGTGGCACTTCTTTGATGGGGGGCGAAGGAAAAATCTTCGGCACTTTGATCGGAGCATTCATCATTGCCGTCATAAAAAACGGCATGAATTTGATGAACGTCGGAGCATACGACCAACAAATTGTGCTCGGCGCTGTGGTACTAATTGCCGTTCTGGTCGATACGCTGAAACGTCGAGGCGGTCGAGTGTAGTTCATTTGAGCGCGAACGCTGCAGCCGTTTGCTGACTCAACTCAAACCGGTTTACAAACGAAGTCTTGTCCGGCAATACTGAAATGCTCGACTTAGTTATTTGAACCGCCCCGCATCGACGACATAACTTCAGCAAACTCAGCCTTACTTATCGCCTGGTCACTATTGCGGTCAAACCTGCGGACAGCCTGTCGATGTCGCTGAGGGATCTCGGTCCCGGTCAGGCGGCCATCTTTGTTTTCATCAAGCCGTTCGAAGAAACTATCCGGTGAGCCCACCGCCGGTCGACCGCTCATCTTTTTCTTATCCATCATAGATCCCATGCGAGCACCAGGACGAACTTCCGGCGGCTTCACTTTAGCCTCTTCCTTCTGCATCCGGTCTGCCGCGGTTTTCGCAGCGGTTTTCGCAGCGGGCGGCTGTGCTCCGTTTCGATAGGCATTGAATGCTTCCAGAGAAATTCGTCCCTGACCGCGATCCAGTGCCTGCTTGAATCGACTTAGCAATTGAGTTGGTACTTCATCTTGGGAAATGAAACCATCCTTGTTGCGGTCAAGTGATGCAGGATTAAAGCCCGGCTGGGCGGCCGACCCGAATCTCGACGCCGGGGAAACTGCAACTCGCGTTGGGTCTTTGACTGCGATCAGCAGTTCTTCCTGAGACAGTGCGCCATCTTCGTTATGGTCGGAAACTCGCAGAGCACGCTGGAAATAGGGACGTTGAGCATCAGAAATTTCTGACGCAGTTACTCGCCCATTTCCATCTTTATCCAACGCATCAAACAATTGACTGATTGCCTGTGCATCAGCCGCTTGAGCGAACATCACAGTGATCAATAAAGTTGTGTTCATGGAATGCACTTCCCGATAGAACTTCAACGGCGAATTACCAGCTTTGCCTGATTCTAAACCCAACGGACGCGATTAGGTGTCGCAAAAATCGGTGCCGTGCGTCAACGGCAGGTTTTTTGTATCGTTGCGCAGCAGAAATTCCGGTAAACAGACATTTTTTTAAGCTCAGGCGGCAAACAATGAAACAAAACCCCGTGAAGACGGCGCTTGCGACTGGACAGCCTCAGGTCGGTACATGGTTGTCATTTGGCGATGTGTTTACGGCACGCCTGATGGCTCGCGTCGGTTTTCCGTGGCTGACTGTCGACCTTGAGCACTCACCGATTGATTGGCAAACCGCTTCATTGATGTTCGCCGCTATTGCAGATTCAGGATGTGTGCCGTTGGCCCGCGTACCTCGTGGCGACCACGATTTGATCAAACGCGTGCTGGACGGTGGCGCGATGGGAATCATTGTTCCAATGGTTAACACGGTTGAAGAAGCCAAACTGGCAATCGCAGCGGCAAAGTATCCTCCGGTCGGCAATCGATCCATCGGGGCTACAATTCCGGCGTTGAACTTTCAGGCAACAGCGGGTGAATACTATCAGCACGCCAACGACAACATTCTTGTCATCCTGCAAACAGAATCTCCGGAAGGTGTGGCCAACGCCGAGGAGATCTACAGCTTACCCGGAGTCGACGCGATTTTTGTGGGTCCGAACGATTTGTTCTGGCAAATGAAATCGGCTGACGGCAGCGATCCGGCGCCTGATGAGTTCGAAGCGATGCTGCAAACAATTCTGTCCATTGGCAAAAAGTGCGGCACACCTGTGGGCATCCATACTCAATCCGTCGCCGAAGTGCAGAAGCGAATTTCGGAAGGCTGGCAGTTTATGGCTCTGCAAAGCGAACTCAAGATGATGGTCGACCGTGCATCCGAACATGTGGCGGCGCTGGGGTTGTCGACCAACAGCGACCTTGTCCGATATTAGCCGATACGGCACTCAGGTTTTCGACTTCAAGACCCCGGCAAGCACAATAAAGAACACACAAGATGAAACTGCGACAACTTGGCCAAACGAATATTCGCGTTTCTGCGGTTGCCATGGGCTGCTGGCCAATTACCGGCATGACAACACTGGATGCCGTTCGCGAAGAAAGCCTAAAGACGATTCACGCAGCAATCGACAGCGGCATCAATTTTCTAGACACGGCCTATGCCTATGGCATTGAAGGCGAAAGCGAGCAAATGATTGGTGAGGTCGTTCACGATCGGCGTGACGATGTGGTGATTGCGACAAAGGGCGGACTGCATCGTGTTGGCACAGGGCAGGACTATGACGGCCGTCCCGAAACGATTCATCGAGAGTGCGACGAATCACTGCAGCGACTACAGACGGACCGAATCGAATTATACTACGTTCACGCACCGGATCCCAAAGTCGCGATCTCTGAAACGGCCGGAGCGATCGCAGAACTGATCCAGGCGGGGAAGGTTCTTTCTGCCGGTGCCTCAAACTTTACGTTGACTCAGCTGAAAGAGTTTCATCAAGTCTGTCCACTCTCAGCCGTCCAGCCGCACTTTAATATGCTGCAGCAGGAAATCCAACAGGACATTGCTCCCTGGTGTCGAGCCAACCAGGTTTCTTTGTGCGTTTACTGGCCATTGATGAAGGGGCTGCTGGCTGGCAAACTGTCTCGCGACCACAAATTCGCCCCCGCTGACGGACGAGCCAAGTATCCGATGTTTCAGGGGGAAGAATGGCAGAAGAATCAGGACTTCCTTGACGATCTGAAATTGATTGCGGCCGAACACCAGCTCACCGTCGCACAGCTGGTTGTGGCCTGGACAATTGCTCAGCCAGGCATAACATCTGCGCTATGCGGAGCGAAGCGAGACTGGCAGATTCGCGAAACAGCAAACGCAATGTCCGTGACGCTAAGCGAAGGAACAATGCAGCAAATCTCGGTGGCCCTAAAGCGACGCGGGCCGGCCGTTTCTCGTGGCGCTGTTTGACGATCGAACCATGAAGTTGACGTTATCGGGCAACGCTGTGGCTCAGCCCTTTGCGACTTTTTCTTCGGCATAGCTGCGGCGGATATAGAGCGGTTCCAGCGAGTAGATGTCCGCGAATTCGTTGTCTGCAATCATCAGACTGCCAACGTCAGCAATGCTGGAAGCTGTCGGATTCCAGACTGCCTCACGAGCCAACAGCTCAGCATGGGGAAACTCAACGCGAAACTTCGCAAGCCCCGGCCCGGTCCAGTGCCGTGCAGATGTCGCAGCATCCAGCGTGATGGATTCCACGGACTCTATTCTGACATCGCCAATGGAAACTCGCGATTGAAGCCGTTCGTCCCAGCCATAATCGTTAAGGAATACCTCGCGTCGCTGAGCGTCACTGATAACCGTAACGGTTTCGTGACTGCTGCCTGCCTGTTGTGCGATCGCTCGTAAAGTGTCGACTGCAACAAGCCGGGCATTGTTCGCCCAGGCATAAGTTTTGGCGAATACCACGCCGACTCGCAGACCGGTGAAACTGCCGGGGCCAATGCTGACCGCGACGCAGTCGATTTCAGACGGTGTCAGTTTCAACGCCTTCAACAGCAAATCGACCTCGGACACCAGTGTTTGGGCATGTCGTCGACCTTCTGCGGGAAGAAATCGTTCTTCTATCACGTGACGGTCTTCGGCGATGGCAATAGAGCCCTCGTAGCCGGATGTATCGACAGCAAGAATCTTCACAGAGGCGACTTTTTCAGGCGTCGTGAGACGTTGAGAGGAAAGCAATCAGGGGAACCGACCAGCCTCATTACGAATTCATCATGATCGGTTGAGTTCCAGAATCCATGTGCTGAGTCATTTCGCCCGCGTGATAGCTGCTGCGAACGAATGGGCCGCTGGCGACCATTCGGAAACCAAGCTTACGACACAGGTCGCCAATTTCATCAAACTCTTCAGGAGGCACGAAGCGATCAACAGGAAGATGTTCGGGCGTCGGTTGAAGATACTGCCCCAGCGTGATGATATCGCAGCCGACTGCTCGCAGATCCGCACAGACATCCATTAACTCGTCACGAGTTTCGCCAAGACCGAGCATCAGGCCACTCTTGGTGGGTATATCCGGCGCTTCTGCCTTGACTTGCTTCAGCAGATCCAAAGTCCGCTGGTAATCGGCGTTACGGCGAACACGATGATACAACCGAGGCACTGTTTCAGTGTTGTGATTAAAGACGTTCGGCCGCGATTCGATAACTCGACTAATGGCCGCTTTGTTACCCATGAAATCCGGTGTCAGCACTTCAACTTCGGCGCCCGTTCGATTGCGAACGGCAAGCACCGTTTCGTACCAGTGTTCTGCGCCTCCGTCCGGTAGGTCGTCGCGAGTCACAGACGTGATAACAACGTACTTCAGTCCAAGTCGCTCGGCGGCTTCCGCAACGCGTTGAGGTTCGTCTAGCTCGAGAGCCGTTGTCTTGCCCTTTGGAACAGAACAAAACCCGCATGGTCGAGTACAAACGTTACCGCCAATCATGAACGTGGCCGTCTGCTGACTCCAGCATTCAGAACGATTCGGACACTTAGCGCTTTCGCAAACTGTTTCCAGTTTCAGGTCAGAAATCACATCGTCCGTATACGCCATGCCCGCATGAGGTAATGGCCGCTTGAGCCATTTCGGCAGACGTCGCTTTGGAGGATCGGTCGACAGTTCGATGATTGGTAGATTGGTCATAATATTTTTAGATAACGCCGCAACAACGGCGCGAAACATGTTGAGATAAGGTCTTAAAACACTGCTCGGACTTTAGTCCTCTTCGCTCTCTTTAGAAAGTCGAACTCTTTGACTAGTTCTCGTCAGGAATGGGTGACCGGTATGCACATGATACTCGGGGTAACCGATTTTTTCGCACAAAAACTGGATCAATGCAGAACGCACCTGCGGCATGATTGATGGTCTAACACGTTCAGCATTCATAGAAGAAATCCGGTCGCCTCGGAGACCGCGACCAAACTGTCTGGCGTCGTCCAATCCGCAGCTAACATTCAGAAACGCCCCGAAACTGGTCACGCCTTTGTCGACGCCGATTCCGATTTCGCAAATCAGTCCATGGCGTCCCCAGACTCCATTCGGATCACCTTCCCGACGACTGGCAATAACCTGGGAGTCTTTGCACGTATCGACGATCGCGTCCTGTAAACGCCAACGAAGTTCGTTCTCGCCAAAACTGCATTCAGAAAGCGAGACAACCACATAAATCGCCAACTGTCCTGGCTGATGAAAAAAAGTTCCGCCGCAGCGATTCACACGGAAGGTTTTCAGACAGCGGGATTCGAGTTCTCGCTGATCAACCGGCAGATCCATCAAACTGGATTCTCGGCCAATGGTAATCGACGGTGGATGTTCACAAATCAGCACGGCCGCACTGACACGGTTTTGCTGGCGAACTTCATGAACCATTAGTTTTTGCAGCGCAAGCACAGACGCCGTGTCCGACATGCCCAACAGACGCACCTCGGCCGATTCAACGGTCTTGTCAGTAAAAGCTTCCCAGTCAACAGTCACGGCATTTCTTCGCGATGCGGCCCAATTGTTTACAAACCTATGGATTCTAACACTCGACCGACCAGGGAACCATGTGTTTCGCGGCATCCCCGAGATTCCGCCCGAAGTCGTGCTGAGCGATTTGACGATAAAAGCAGAGCCGCTGCGGTTATTCGATATAACTCTGCACGGTTTAGGGCTAGAAACACGGGTGATCCTGTCCGATGGTCAACGGAATCCCTGTAAAAAGTGTGTTTTTGAAACATCCGGGTTGCAGCTTAATAACGGTTTTGGCACCTTGTATTTGTGGAAGCTGTTCGTAAACCAGTGTTCGGGGCAATTTTCCTCGGCCCGGCGTCCATAAAGATTTTCTTCTTGCTGAGTCACCATGCACAGCAGCCACCCCGGAGATTGCATCAATGAAAGTCGTTTTGGAACTGCAGGATCAACCCTCCAACATCAAGAAGGTGACGATTCGTCACGACATTGTGATTGGACGAGGGGCTGACTGCAATCTGCGACTATCTGCACCTCAGGTTAGCCGTCGTCACTGCTTCCTGAGAATCGGGACTGACGGAGCTTTCGTTTCCGATCTCGACAGCAGCAACGGTACGTTTCTAAATGGAACTCGAATTAGTTCGGGACAGCGTTACGAACTTGAAGACGGTGCCATCCTTGCCGTTGGACCGGTAAAGTTTGTAACTCGTGTTCTATCCGAAGTGACGGCCGGCGAAATACTGCACGTCAACATCGGCGATGAACGCATTGAAGCTGAACACAGCAACATCGCCTCCTCGGGCCCCGTAAACTTTGCGGCAACAAGTTCCAGTTCCGGGCGACCCGCTTCAGACGATTCGGCGATGAATTTCGCCATCGAACACGCAGGCCTTTCGGCGAAGGGTGATGAGCCAACAGCAGACTACGTTTCTCCGGACCCAGGCACTTCAAATTTGTTTGGCAAGGAAGATATCCTTCAACTGCACTGCGACCTTGATTCAGATGGATTGCTGCCAATCGCCGAAAAATTTCAGCCCGATACAGTGGCCGCTACAAGCGATGCTCTTGAAAAACTGCTCAGCATCAAGGTTACCAGGGACAAATCGACGCAGCCCATCGAAGATTCAATTACTGCGAAAGTCGAAGATGACAACATGGAATCTGACCTTCGCAACTTCCTGAATGGCCTTGAATAATAAGAACTCGTTGTCGCTATGGATGGCCGCCGAATTCTTCTAATCGTTGTTCTTTGCGCATCTACAATCCCGGTCGGCTGTGGACGTGCGCCATCTCGACCGGTCGCCGAGATCACTGCCACCACAAATCTTGCTGAAGCTGCTCCGATTTCCATCAACAGCGGCGACTGGCCGTGGTGGCGTGGAATCCAACAAGACAACGTCGCTGTCTGTGAATCTGCACCGACCGCCTGGAGCGAAACCGAAAACGTTGTCTGGAAGGCAAAAATCTCCGGGCGCGGCCATGGCACACCGTGTATTGTAGGCGATCGCATTTACCTGAACACGGCTGATGAAGCGACCGCCGTACAACTGGTTGTCTGCCTTGACCGAGCCACCGGAGCACAGCTTTGGAACACAAAAGTGCATTCCGGAGGATTCGCGTCTCGCAGCGAAATGCATCCCAAAAGCAGTCATGCCAATGGCTCTGTTGCCTGCGATGGGCACGCTGTCTTTGTCGGATTTCTTAACAGCGAACACATCACCGCCAGCTGCCTGAGCCTGGACGGTGACATTCTGTGGCAGCAGAACCTTGGCTACTTTGGTTCGAAGTTCGGTTTTGCTCCATCACCGTGCATTGTCGGTTCGCTGGTAGTCTTTGCCGCCGATAATCGAGGCGGCGGTTTTATCGCCGCCGTGCATCGAGAAACCGGTGACATCGTGTGGCGTAAAGCACGCAACAACGTTGATACCTATTCGCCTGTGATTGCCGCAGACATCAATGGCCGCACACAGTTGCTGATCAGTGGCGATGACCGCGTGGCTTCGTACGACCCGATGACTGGCGATGAAATCTGGAGCTGTCTGGGAACCGCTGAGGCCACCTGCGGTTCCGTGGTGTGGCACGAAAACCTGGTGTTCGCCAGCGGCGGTTATCCATCGCGACAAACGATCTGTGTCGACGCAACAACCGGCACCAGAGTCTGGGAAGACAATGTGAAGTGCTACGAACAGTCGATGCTTGTGGCGGGCGAACAGCTGTACTGCGTTAACGATGATGGAATCGCGATGTGTCGCGACTTGAAGACGGGGAAAATGAACTGGCGACAACGACTGAACGGTTCCATCAGCGCGTCGCCCGTACTTGTCGGAAACCTGATTTACGCGACCAACGAAGCTGGCACGACGTGGGTATTTGAGGCCGATCCGAACGGCTTCAAACAGATTGCCAGAAACCAGCTGGGCACAGAATCATTCGCTTCACTGGCCATCTGCAACAAACAGATTTTCGCTCGAGTTGCGGCTGGCACTGGTCCGAATCGTCAGGATTACCTCTACTGTCTGGGCAACCCGTCCGACAACTCCACAAACTGAACAACGGCGGGCATTCACCGGGAAAAGAATGCGGGCTACTCGCTGGCGACGTCGTTCCAGAATTCGGCCAGTTCCTGAGCTGCCCGCTCGATCGAAAACATTTGCTCAACTCGATCACGTGCAGACTCAGCCAATGTCCCGGCAAGCTGCGGCTGATCGATCATCCTGACCATCGCCGCACTTAGCTGTTCCGGCTGATCAGGCTCAACAAGAATGGCATCCTGTTCGTGACGAAGTAACTCCGATGTGCCACCGACATTTGTTGCAATGATCGGCAGACCACTGGCGGCTGCCTCCAACAGCGTTCTTCCAAATGGTTCCTGATGACTTGCATGCACCAGCATGTCAGCAGCATTCATCAGCACATGCATATCTGATCGATACCCGAGCATGTGCAGATGGCTGGCCCGGTTAGCTGTATCAAACTGCGTCTGAATTGCCGCTTCATACTGAATACTTTCGAGCTTGGCAGAATGACGTTCTCCAACGACCATCAGATAAATATCGTCACGCTTTTGCAACAACTGGCAGACCGCCTGGGCAAGTACAAGCTGCCCCTTCCTGAGACAAATCTGCCCCGCGCATAGCACCACCTTTGAACGAACCGGCAACTGCGAAGTCGAGACAACCGAAGGATCACAACCCGCGCGAGGACAAAACAGCTGCAGATCAACGCCGTTATAAATGACCGCGCAACGGTCCGAATTCAGGCCCTGGGCGACATGAAATTGCTTTGTCGCCGCAGACACGGCTACCAATCGATCGTTGGCATTGAGATCGCAGACAACTGTTTTGTTTAACTTAATAATGTCTCTGAGATGGCCGGTCCGCCGCACACCCCTGCACGCTGAGGCCGGCAACTGGCCAATCAGCCGCGACATCGAAAGACTGTTGCTATGAAGTATATCCGGCTGGATGGCCAGTATCCGATTAGCCAGGTTTTCGTGTAGCACTGACGCCGGAAGTTTCTTCCCGGAATCATCTCGCGTCGCAAACGCATTCAAAGGAATTTCAAGTCGACGCAGTTCATCCGCCAGATCGCCATCTGTGGGAGCTATCGCTGAAAACCGGAATGTTGAATTCCCGATCAACGCCTTCATCACCGCTAACATCGAGCGTTCTCCACCGTTGAGCGTGGAGAACTCGAAAACTACCGCTATGTGAGGCACGTTATTTCGCCGTTTCGGAATCTTCTGGTTTCGGCGAAGACACGCCTGCTGACTGCAGCGTTGGCGCGCCTGTCAGCCATTTTAGCGAGGTCAGGAACCGATCGGCCGCGATCACCGTTTCAACGTACGGCTTGTTTTCATACTTTCCATGGTTGAAAAAACCATGCGGCATCCCCGGAAAAACAAGCGTGTCACAACGACTACCAGCTGTTTTCATTTTCGCCTGAAACTCGTTTAGCGTCGCCACCGATACCAGACTATCGCGATCGCCAAGAAAGACGATCGTGGGCGGCGCCGCTGCCGTGATATTGTGAGCGGGCGAGAACTCCGGGTAACGATCGCCAACCCGCTTCGTACCCCATCCACCTGGACCGTTGTCGAAAACAGGGTTGAACAGGATCATCGCATTGGAACGCACGTTGATTCCCAGGTCTTCGCCCGGTTCATCATGCGAGTTAATGGTTCCTAACGTTGCTGCAAGATGTCCGCCGGCAGATCCTCCCGCCGAAGCAATTCGGTTGGGATCGATTCCAAATTCATTCGCCCGCGATCGAACCCATCTCATGGCCGACCGAGCGTCACGAATACAGACCGTTGGAGGCTCGTTGCCCTGCTTGTCAAGAAGTCTGTATTGAGCCTGAAAGCATACCATTCGCCGAGAGGCAAAGTATTTTGAATGTTCGGTGAATTGCCCTGGTGAACCGCCAACCCATCCGCCACCATGAAAGAACAAGATGGCTGGCCGCGTGTCTGATTCTGACCAGTCTGCGGGTTTCGTCACATATATAACAAGCTCGTGGCTGTCGATTGTCTTATACACGTACTTCTGACCGACAGGTTCGGCGGCGCCGACTGAAATCAGCGGCAGCGCAAACAGGCACAGTAAGACAAGCTGTCGCATTGTGGAAACCTTATAAAATTGGACGGGCGCTGATTTCAGCGGAAAGAGGTTCGACTAATCTAGCAGCCAGTCAACAACTCGCCAGTCCATCCAACGATTATCAGGATCTACGTTCTTTCGCCCAATGAAACCAAGATGGCCGCCAGTAGGCGTCATACACAACGTAATGTTTGGCGGCAGGTGAATGTCATCCCATGGCTTGCTGGAGACCATTGGATCATCTTCTGCCACCAGAATCGCCGTGTGCACTCGTATTTTGGGGATGTGCGGCTTTGCTGAAGCCACGGAATAGTAGTGCTCGGCTGATTCGAAACCAGACGCGGGTGCAGTGTAGAGTTCGTCAAAGTCAATCAGACGGCGAGGAGGCCGCTTGACACGCGCCAACGGCAAGTCGTCTCGCCACTGCGGTGTGCCCGCAAGCTGACTCACCAATTGCCTAGCAAAATACCAGTCATAGCGCTGACCGATGGCCGTGCGCCCGAGATATTCAACACAATGCTGTAAATCGATCGGTGGGCAAATGGCCACAGCCCGAAACAGACTCATTGGCAGAGAGTCAGGATCTTCACCCAGAAATCTAAGCAGCAGATTTGCACTTAACGAAAACCCCGCAACCGATACGGGTGAACCGGGACACAACCGTTCAAGCATCCGAATGGCGGCTTCCACATCGCGAATCCGGCCTGCATGGTAAGGATGTTTTGCAAGCATTCGCCCGGCACCGCAACCGCGATGATCCATTCGAAAAACACGAACATTCCGCTGCAGTAACTTTGCCGCAGTCCGAGCCATGTAGCCACTATTATGGCAACCCGAAAGCCCATGCATCAGCAAAGCGACATGATCGCCTCGAGACCAGCCTTGCGGTTGGTCATCGTGTAGCACGACAAAGTCGCCATCCGCGAATCGAAGTTTTCGCTGAACGGTTCCTACGATCCTCGGTCGGGCCGGACGCAGACAAGCGAGTATCGTTTGTGAGTGTGGATTGCGGAGACCAAACGCCGGCAAAAAACCAGGCACACCAGGCGGCGTATCCAGAGGAATCAACAGAGGCGTCGAGTCTGCCAGTGTCGATTTCCTGACATCGCTGCCGACGGTATCAGTCTGATTTGATTGGCCCTTGGGCTCCGGCATTTCAAAACACTCGGCAAAGGAGGGGTGAGATTGTGGGAATTCGAGCGGAGCGTGATGGTCCCAAATACCAATGCGTTTTGTCCAGCGTCATTTGCACAGTCATCCAGTAACAGGCAAAAGCACTTCGTTCACGAACGCACCAACGCCGTAGTTTTCCTGAATCCCTGAACGTTTTCGCTATTCATACCGAAAACGGGGTTGAAGCTGGCGGTTTTGGCAGACCAGGTTCTGTGGGGTAAATGCCTGGAACGTCTTCTTTGTACCAATTCGAAAAGACCGCATTCCACTGGTCCAGATTGTTGACCTTAATGAAGGCAGCGCGCACATGGTCTCCCTCAGGGTGCCAGTCAGCGTATCGCATTCCGAATTTTCTTAACTGCTTCACGGCTCGTTGTTCCGAGTAAACTTTCAGAGCAAGCCGCAAGTGTTCCTGAATTACCTGCTTCTGTTCCAATACCGTCGGAGCCGCAGGCAGGGGTTCCCCATCCAGTAGCGATTTTGCCTGAGAGAAAATCCAGGGATTTCCGATCGCGCCTCGCGCCGCTGTAACCCCACTGACACCGGTCTCGCGAATCATGCGGACACAGTCCTCGGCACAAAACAAATCTCCGCTGCCGAGAATCGTCTGGTTGGGAAACTCCGCGCACACTTCGGTCAGAAAGTTCCAGTTGCTGGGCCCCACGTAACGCTGCATTACCGTCCTGCCATGAATTGTGACGGCGGCAATCCCTGCGTCGAATGCACCACGCAAAATCTCAAAGAACTGGTCGCGACTTTCGGGCGAATCATCCACGCCACGACGCATTTTAAGAGTTACGGGGATGGCAGGCGGTACCGATTCACGAACGCACCTGACAATCTGCAGTGCGATGTCCGGCTGCCCCAGATGAAATCCGCCTCGACACCGCCCCAGTACTTTTTTTACCGGACAGCCGAAGTTAATATCAATCACATCAAAGCCTGCCTGCACCAGCCGACGAGCAGCCGAAGGAAATTCCTGAGGATCCGCTCCCATTAACTGAGCACCTGCCGGATGGTCTTCGTCTGTGACCATCAGAAAATGCTTCGTTCGTTCTCGCTGCTTCAACGAATTGACAAACGAATCAACCATCACCTCGCAAATTGTGTACGGAGCTCCCAGCTGCCGCGCAATAGCACGCATAGGCCAATCGCTGTAGCCGCTCAAGGCCGCCTGAATAACAGGCAGAGCTAATTTGTGATGTCCTATCTGAAGCATTGCCGGATGTTACCGACCTTCCCGGCGATTAATCATGGCGTTCGATCAATGAACGGTGAATTTCAGGAAGACAGCACGTCACTGATGAATGACAGCCTTTCTGGACTGTTGCGCCGAAGTTTACTTCCGGACTCGAAAAGTATGCGGACGGAAATCAAATGTCAGCAAACAAAAAAACCCTGCTTCCAAAGTCCTTCGGAAGCAGGGTTTGAAGTCACAGCAGTGCTGAGCCACTGTCATGCCCGGCTAAACATTTGCTGGGCAGATAAACGGCAACGCACTAATCTTCTTCACGCCGTCTAACAACTCCACGGCCTCCCGCGAGAGCTGCCAAGGCCAATCCCATTACAGCCGCACTCTGAGTTTCCTCAGCAGAATCGGATTCACGCTCCCCGGAAGTCGCGCGAATTGCATCTGCAGCGGCCAGATTCTTCACTGCAAATTCAACTGCGGAATCAGTGGCCAGAGTATCGCCATCAGCCGACCACCAGTCTGCTGTCGCAAGTTCCGCCATAATCGAATCCACGTCTGCAGCAGCATCGGTTTGCTCAAGAACAATATCATCGACTCTGGCTTCTTCGACGGTTCTCATCGCTGCGACAACAGCAGCTGGATGCACCGTGATGCTAAACAGATCATCAGACCACTCGGCTTCCGGTTGCAGCGACGTCAAGACGATCGTAGCTTCTACAGCGGCTGGATTCGAATCGATGTCGTTAGAAACAACAAAGAAGTCCAACGGCTGGCTCCATGGCCCTGGACTACCATCTGCATTCAAGCCGCGAATCCACCATCGAAAACTCCCGGATGAAAGGTTTGTCGTTGTCGAGTAAGACAGATCACCAGTGAATGTATCCAGTATTCCTGTCGCAACCTCGTTCAACACAACAGGCTGTCCAGTAACACGCAGGTTCTTCACAATAATTTCGTAGGTCGAAGCTGTTGCCACTGGCGACCAGATGAATGTAGGTGAGTTGTCGAACCCAGCCAGCGTATCAAGAGCGAGCGGTGCGTTTCCAACAGTCGCACTAACAGTAAAGTTGATCGGGTTGCTCCACTGCGAAGCATTGCCCACGGCATCGAATGCACGAATCCACGAACGGAAATCTCCGTTTTGGAGTGGGAGATCCGGAGTGTAAGTCAGACCTGTCAGGTTTGACTCGTAGATCACCTTCGAGGTACCGGTCGTAAGATTATTCACCCACAGCTCGTAACGTACATACTCGGGCACGCCAGTCCAGGTGAAGACTGGAACGTTTGTACCACTCACAGTACCAACTGGAGCCGTCATAACGGGCATTGGCACCCAGAACGTTTCGCTGGTACTCCAGGCACCGGCCTGCCCATCTTCGTTGAACGCTCGCACCCACCAGCGGTAGGTAGCGTTTCGCAGGACCGTGGCTGTATCCGTATAATACATGGACGAAGCGCCGGCGACGTGCGGCACGTTGACATCATAAATCACACGAGCAGTCTGCGTCGTGCTGTTGTTCACCCAGATTTCGTAGTGATCAGCTCCCTCAAAAGCCTGCCAGTTAAAGATAGGCGTGCGATCGGTTGTCGTGGCACCCTGAATTGGTGAAATCAACACTGGACCAGTCCTCAGGTCTTTCGTGAAGTCATACGAATTGCTCCAAAGTCCGGCTTCTCCATCGCTATTGACGGCACGTATCCATACTCGAAACAACCCGTTCCCCAAAGCAGTCGGCAAGGTATACTCGGTACCGCTGACAAACACATTAGTCACCAGGCGAGTGGAGGTCACTGGAAGGCCGTTCACATCGCTGCCATTTATCTGGCTCAACCAAATTTCATAGGTTGGCGCACCAACGCTGGTCCAGGTAAGCGTTGGCGTACTGTCAATGGTCACGCGAGATCCAAATGCCGGGCCGGTAACTGACGGTTTTTCAACCGTAAACTGGTTACCGATGCTCCAATCACCAGCATTGCCACTGACGTCAAAGGCTCTAACCCAAACTCGATAATATCCCAGTCCCAAACGCTTCGATGGTTCGTAGGCGGCCAATTCCGTTCCCGGAATTAAAGCCTGACCCGCATCAATGAAGCTGTCATTAATAACAACACCAAGCGTCAGTCTGCGGTCGGTCGGATCAAGCTGAGCGACCCAGACTTGATAGAGATTCGCATCTGGTATAGCGGTGAACGTGAACTTCGGAGTTGTATCGAACTCAACATCAAAGTTCAGAGGATTCGTTAACGCGATACGAATCACTTCAAACTGATAGACACTGCTTGTCGCCGATCCGCTAGCGTTTGAAGCGGTTACCGTGACCGTGTAAATCCCGGGAGCCAAGTTGGTCGTTGGAGTGTAGCTGGTCGTTGTCAGCCCACTAGCTGAAATAACAACCACTCCTGCGGCATTTTTAACTTCCAGAGAAAACGTGCCCGTTCCGGCAACCCACCTGATTGTTGGTGTCAGATCACTGGTTCCTCCGGAAAACGGAGCAATGATGGTTGGTGGAGAAGGAACGTTGACCGAGACGACAATCGTCTGAATGTCGGTAGCGCCGGTGTCGTCGGTGACACGAAGCCCAACAGTGCGTGATCCGATTGTCGGATACGCATGTGACGTCGTCACACCTGTTTGTTCAGCGTCGAAAGTAATACCGTCGTAGTTAAAGTCCCATTCGTACGAAACGATTCGGCCTGTGCCAGGCTCCAGTGTGTGCGTCGAATTGGAACCATCAAAATTGACAGATTCACTCACGCCGGCAGGGTTTGGCGTGGCCAGAATGATGGCGACGGGCTGACTAACAAAGAACTCGGTCGCTCCGATATCAATGTTGAACACGCCATCGCTGTTCCCTTCCACAAGCCGCGGCGAACCGATCTGATCAGTGACTGTCAGCACGTCAGTTACAGTAATGCCCTGCTGTGCGGCATACAAGGCGGTACTGCCTGCATCAACGGCAAATCCACCAGCGGTCAGCGTGTGCCCCCAGGTTCCGTTCGCCCCGATTGAAAGCGGATTAAGCCCGGCTTCAGTGACACCAACCGTATGATCTGCCGCAACGTCCGTTGACAGCAGGAAGGCCGCGGACGGGTCAACGACAAGATTTCCAATAAAGTTGTAGCCAAGCGATGTGATGCCTCGGCCAAGATCCGGAGAAGTCGGGGCACTGTTGCGATCAATGATCGTGTTTCCAATTCGGAACGAGCCCGTGTTTTCCTGAATCAGCCCACCACCTTCTGCCATAGCGACGTTGAACGCAATCGTTGAGTTCAAAGCGTAGACAGAACCTGCCCCCTGCGCCGGTGTAATCGTCGTGTTGACGGCACTGGAAAGCAGTTCGTTGTAGATGCCACCGCCACGAGATACCGCAGTGTTCGTTGAAACAGTCGAATTCACAAGAGACACGCTGCCATGATTAAAGACACCGCCTCCGCGAGAACCGGCCGTATTCATCGAGATTGACGAACGAGTAGCCACCACGTTGCCGAGATTGTAGATCCCGCCGCCCTGGTTATACGCCTCGTTATTGATCACGTTGACCCTATTCATCCGCACAGTCCCGACTGACGAAGCCGACGCTCCACCGACCGTAGAGGTTCCTTCAATAAGAATCCCCGCTCCGTCGAACGCTTCGCCGCCGCGAATGGTCAGATTCGCCAGAATCAGGTGCACGCCTGGCAAAACGTGAAAGACGCGGTCCAACTGACCAGCATCAATCACAGTATCGAGGGCTGTGGCTCCCATCCCACGGATGGTAACGGTTTCGAGAATGTCAAGGTCGCCTTTGAAGCCAGCGTCTTCAAAGCGACCTTCCAGAGCCAGATTGTAAATACCGGCCTGTAGCTGAATCACATCGGGACCAAAGTTTGCGTTGGCTTCGTTAATCGCTGCTCGCAGAGTTCGATTACCGAAGGCATCCTGTGCCAGCATGTCGCCTGGAAGATTGTCAATCGCGTCCAGAGTTGATGTCACCGTGTTGTTGACGGTCCACGTCTGCTCATCGTCGCCACCTGCCTGCAGAACTGCGAGATCAGTGTCGACAATGTTTGCTGTCGCAAAATTAATCGAAAACGCGTAATTGCCCGCCTCACCGGTCAGTGGGGCCAGGTTTGTAATTTCAAACGTCTGAAAATCAACGGGGCTGACGATGATGCCGCTGAGATCAAGTGCGATGCCGTTGCGGGTCAGCTTAAAATCGGTCCGATCAACCAACGTCACGTCCTCACTAAACGTAACAGTCAGCTTATCGAGCGATGTGCTGATGGTGTTCGGGACAACATCAGAAATACTCTCAACAAACGGATCCTGAGCGGCAATTGTAATGGCCGCAGTCGTGCCGGGACTGGTTGCGGAAACAAGGATCGGTGGAGCAGTTACGACGGCTCCCGCCAGAACCGGGTTTGTTCCCGGAGGTGCATCGATCGACAGCGTATAGCTGCGAGTTGTGCCGTAAACAAAGGACTTGCCGCCGACTGTCAAGCCAGACGATGCCGTTAGATTTGAACTCTCTGTGCTCAAAACTTCGATGATATATGTCGTGCCCTGCTTTGCCGCCACCTGAATAAACGAGTTATTCCCCGGCCCAACCGACGTGTACTGAGGAAGTCCGCTCAGGGCAACCAACGGTACTTCTTCCGTGTCTGATTGCGGAACCACTTCGTAAATCATGAATCGCAACGAATCACCGTTTAAATCAAGTACTCCCAAGTTGATATTCAGCAATTCCGGAGCACCAGCAGTGAATGACTGAGACGTGGTGAACTTGTAGTAGTCACGGTCACCTTTGCGTTCAATGTTGAGAATGCCCGGCTGAAGTGAACCTGCCGTCAGAGCGTTTACCGAGAAGCCTGGGCCCTGAACAACGCCAAGGTCTGTCGCACCAAGGAAGCTGTCGTTTTCTTCCAGCCCATCCGCCTGAATTGGAGCCTCTCCAACGCCAACGTTGAAAACGTCACCCCGAATAAGTGAGTACGGCGTTAAGCCTGTAAACGTTGAGGTATTGCGGCCTGTGTCCCACTGGAACGAATACCGCGGATCAACAACACCATTGGCACCCGCCGAGGTGTTCAGCAAGTCAACGGTATCTTCAAAAGTTGAAAAGCCCTGAACTGTGCTGGTCTGGTTGAAATTATTGAAGTCGTAATCCGATTCAACTCGCCAGGTTGGGGTGCCGTGTCCTTCGAAACTGAAGTCAAAACCAGTGCCTGCATAAGCAATACCAGGAACACCGCCAACCGTATCAAAGAATCCCAGCGTTCGTGTCGCATTTCTGGCACGCGTTGTATTTGTAAAAAAGCCGCCCGGCGTAAGCGTTGGCGCCCCGTGGGCATGGTCATTCGGAGGACTGCTTGTGCCGTTAACATGTCGTGACTTAAAGTAGTCCTCGTCATTATCAACGAACGCAAATCCGTTTGTCACATCGAGTGAATTTCCTGTATTTTCCCGGAAAACCAGATCGAACCGGGATAGAGGATCCCGATACCCCTGACGCCAAAGTGGGCTCCCCGGATGGCCTGACGTGTCATCATCAAAAAGCCCCTGCGTTTGTGGCGGTATCACGCTGACGAATGAATCGAGAAACACACTGGCTCCGAAGTTACCGTTGAAGGTATTCTTCCAGACTTCCGCATCAATTCCGGATTCACCCAATTCCAGTTCCGGGACGGCAATGTTCAGAATGCCGATTGAATCCGCTGTTCCCACGCGAATTACCAGACCACCGAGTGTGCCTGTTACCTGTCGATAATTGTGAGTCCAGTCTCGGCTTTGGTTACCGGTTGAGTCGTTCGCATCGTTGGAATCCGGAATTGGCACAGTCGATGTACTGTTCTGATTTCCGTTATCCAGAATGTTGTTTTCCTGAACTCGCAATTCGATATTTGGAGTTCGCAGTCCACTTTCTGTAATGGACGTAAACAACACATCGTTTGGACCGAACTGTGTCTGGAAGTGTGACATCGTGTTCATGACATACACACCCGCAAGCGTGTTGGTCAAAATTTCGTTGTTTGACAGTGTGACTCGTGAGTCTTCGCTGACACGATTCAGAATGTCAATTCCGCGACCGCCATTGCTTTCAATGCGAGAACTGGAAACCTGCAGAGAGCTGATGTCTGTAGGATTTGTAATGAACTGTCCACCGCCCTGAATCGACGGAATTCGCAGAATACTATCGGTAAGATACTCGATACCATCGCCGCGGTTGCCGCTTATAATCGCGTTATTGATGCTGACGTCGACATCACTCGCGACTTCATAACCGTGCTCAACATTGCCACCTTCCAGAAAGACGTCGTGACCGATGTCTATGCCGTCTCCGCCATTGTTGCGGAAGAAGTTGGAATCAGCCTCGATTGTGCGGCGACGGCCAAGTTCGTGCAAATAGGTCCCCACGTTTTGTGTAATTTTCAGACCGTCTCCACCAGTATTTACCTGAGCCACTCCTGTCACCGCTGGATCTGTGAATCCGTTGCGGTCAAAGATATTCGCGAACTCGGATGTCGTGGTTCCATTACCAAACACGGCCGAAACACCCTGACCAAGAATGGCTCCGTTGTGCCAGTTCCCAACAAACTGGTTTCCGATGGCCATCACATCGATGTCCGAACCGCCGACACGTGTTTGGAAGAACGAATCCTTGTCATTAATTGAAACGATTCGAAGACCGTCTTCATGATTTCCATTGAACAGACTGCTTGTCAATTCAATAGACGCAAAGGCGGCTCCGTGACTTCGAAGGCCGGTCAATGAATTCTGGATAAATTCCACGTCTGTGAACGAAGCATCAAGACGCAATGTGTCGCGTTCGTCAAAGGCATCAACACTGAACCCGTCACCGATGTTATTAGAAATTCGCGAATCAGTGGCATTGAAAACGATTTCCACTTCTTCAAATCCAAAGATGCCTACACCGCCAGTCGCTCCGGCGTTGCCTGCAAAGTTCGGGCCGCCTTGATGTCCGGTAAAGTTGGCTGCAGCATCATTGGGATGGAATCCCGTTCCACCGGGCGAATGACCGTTGCCGATGACGTCGTTGGTATCAAACGTAACTTCAATTCTGGCCGCTGCCTGTACATCGATTCGAACGCCGTACTCTGCATTGTTATTGATATCGTTGCGACGAATTTTGAAGTCCAGACGGTCGTCCACTGAGTTCTCAGCATACAAATCGAACCCGTCGCTGCCATTGTTGGTGGCTTCGTTGTCTTCAAACACGACAGCGTTCAGCGAACCGTTTTCTGTTCGCACAAAATGAAAACCGTCCAATGCGTTGTTCACAAAGAAGTTTTTGACAACTTCAAGATCCTGAATCTTTGTTCTTTGCGTCAGATTAAACGACAGTCCGTTGCCTTCATTGCCAAGATTATCAACACCGATGGTGTTGTTTTCGATTACGGACTCGACAAGCAGTGAATTCGAATCGACAGCAAATCGATCACGTTCCAGAGTTACATAAATTCCGTCACCCGCCCAACCGGTTTGAGCATCGTTGTCATCGATATTGCGTGTGATCCGATTTCCCTGGATTTCAAACGATCCGGTCGCAAGGTCAAGCACTTCAATTACAATGCCTGCCTCACCGTTCAGGTCAATCAGATTACCATCCAGCGGGACGCCTGTGATCGGCGAGGTATTCACAACGTCGGACCCAATGTTGACATTGAAGCTAACATCCTGACGCCCCGGAATAGCCAGAGGGTCACTCGGGTTCAGCGGCAATGTTTCTCCCACGCCATAGCTATGAGATTCAATATGAATGCCCTTGGCAGCATTGCTGACGATCGTGTTGCTGAGAATGTCGCCGCGGAATGTTGTGCCTGTGTTCAGGTCGACATAGATCCCCGCTTTTCCGTTGCCGGAAATTGAGTTGCCTGAAATCTGCTGAAGAAGCTTGTCACCCGTGAAAGTCGCTTCTGCAACGGGCGTCCAAAATCCTGTGCCGGGAGTATAAATTCCACTGCCTGTCGAACCCTGCAACGAAAATGTATCAGCACTCAATCGGGTTACTCGGAAAGTACCGTTGGTCGCCAGATTGCCATCAATGCGCGAGATTCTTACCTCGTCGCCAGAACTCAGTCCATGCAATAGAGACGTTACGACGATCTCGCCGTTCAGAGGATTAGTGGCCCCGGTAATGATGTTAGTCGTCCAAAGTGCAAGGCCTTCACTGACATCGTAGGTGCCAACCGCAGTTGCCCCGTCAAGAGAAAATGTGTCTGCGTCAATTCTTGTGATCTTAAAATCACCATCGATCAAAGTGCCGGTCGCTCCCGTAATTCGCACTCGATCACCATCGGATAAACCGTGGCTGATAGAAGTCAGCTGTACGTCTCCGCCGCCTGCTGGATTGTTAATCGCTGTAATCCGCCCCTCAGGTTCCGTTGCCTTGAGGTCAATCGTAACCAGACCCTGAGCTGGCCCCTGTGGTACACCAGCGATTACGCCACCCAGAAAATCAGGTACGTACCAAGCTCCGCCAGCGTTGTAATTTACGCCAGCAACCATACCGCTCACCCCATTCAGTGAAAACGTGTTGTTACTCAGACGAGTAATTGTATGAATTCCGTTTCCAGGATGGTTGATGCCAGTGTTGGCATTTGTCATGCCCTGAATCACGATGACGTCACCTGTTAGCAGCTGGTGGTTTGTCGAAGTAATCACAACGGGATTACCATCGAAGGCCTCTTCAACTACTCCACTTCGAGAAACCGCCGGTCGGAAAATAATACCATTACCGCTGTTGCCACCGATCGTGTTGTCGTTAACAGCACCTTCGAAGTTACTATCCATCAGGTCAAAATGAATCCCATCCTGGCCGCCGGAAGTAATGATATTGTCTGTAATCAAGCCGGTGATATCGCTTTGTGCATGGGCGTTAAACAGAATCCCGTGCCCGGCAACTCCCGTGATCGTGTTGTTGAAGATTTCGGTGTTGGTTAGGTTTGAATTTGTTAGATTCAGGTTAACACCGTGCACATTAGCCGCAGCCCCGGCACCGCGAGCAAACAAGGACGCATTAAAGATGGTGGCGTCGCCAACCATTGTACCGGCGACCTGCTTCGGAACCGTGCCCGTGTTTCCTGCGTCGAAGTTAAACTGAACGGCAGCACCAATTAGATCGTTTCCAAAAATTGGTGCGGAAATTGGTGGATCGCCAGGCACTGCCGGAGCTCGGTCCACATCAATAACAAACAGTAGAACCTCACCAGGCACAAACCCGGTTACATCAACGGTCAAAACCTGATTGTTGCTGCTTAGGACAGGAGACGTTTCTGCCTGAGTCACATTCGAACCGGCCATAACCGTAAACGGCTGACCATCAAGGCTGATATCAAAGACCAGTCCCAGGGGTCGCAGGTCGAGCGTAAATTGCTGCAGCTGTTCGCCATCGATTCCGTTGTTACGCAACTCAAATGGCTGAACAAACGTATCACCGTTTGCCCGAAACAACACATCGGCCCCTGGTTCGTTGCCAATAACGTTGTTGGCAATTGTCAGACCATTCGTGGGCGAATCGGAAATATTGACCTGCACCGCGTCTTTATTGAGAGCTTGAATCTGGCGATTATTGATGATCTTGAAATCGTCAGCCTTTGAGCCTGCTGAAACCGTCAGCACAACGCCTTCAAAGTTCGCTGGTGCAACAATTTCATTTTCAGTAATGATCCCATGACCAATTTCTGAACCGTTGGTTGCAGTGACATAAACGGTCGGCGAAACACTATCTTCTACTGTTACGGCGTAAGAATCTGTGTTGTTCAGGACAATATCTATGCCTGAACCAGCCCCGACAATTGAGACATCTTCCAGAGAAATCGTACGGTTGCCCGTTACGTTTGTCAGATTGATATCAATCGCGGTGCCGTTGAACGCCGTCACATTGATGCTTTCGATCACCAGCCGCTCCAAGGCAATGTTCGATAAATTGATCGAAATTGCATCGGTGTTGGAACTGAGATTGATGCTCTCAATCACCAGCGAATCGTGCGACCCAAGTGTGGCGTTGGTGATGGAAATTTGCCCGTTCGCATCAACAAAGTCATCAACGTTGCTGTTATTGATCACAAGCGCGGTCAAAAGCGCTCGGCTCTCAAGTAATTCAGCTTCCGTCGGGCGGCGACGTGAGAACCCCGAGCGGCGGGAAGAAGACCGCGCGGCGGTCGGAGAATTGAACAGATGTCGTTTTGCCGCTGTCAGCCAGGTGTTGAGGAGCATGCTCTAAGTCCAACAATAAGTCTGAAAAGACTGGTAAGTATTCAGGCTGAAGGTCTCAGCACTGAAGGCGCACCGGGATCGCATAAAGGAGGGATCAACCCATTTCATACGTTCGGTTTATGCCGCATTTTCTGTTTAGAAAATCCGGCCGTGTCTGCCCGCATTAAGGGGAAAGGCAATCAGGAGACGTTATGAAGACCCCTTTCCAACAAGACTCAACCTCCAAACTACACGATCAGCCGGATCTTGTGGCAGCCTGTACTGATTCGCCGGTTTATGACAAAAGATCGCAGGACTTCGACTTCACTAAAAAATAATTGCCGCAAACTGTTTCACACAAATAACTTACGAAACATCATAGAAAACTACTGAGATTCATGTCCGGTTCAGGCCGCTTTCTGCGATTCATCTTCTAACCGGTTTTCAAAGACAGCTAAAGACGTTCACGAAGACATGCAAGACCGGCTAGTGCGCAGACGAGTTGAACATTTGGGGCAAAAGTTTCACACCAAGAACTGTCCAGCACGGCCCCAATGTTTCAGCTCGTCAGCACTTTTTTATGCGCCGGTTTTAATTAGGAACCGACTTTCGCAGAAAGTCGATCCACCTTGTGCATTCCAGCAGAGTCCCGTATTCCATTTTTGATGGAAATCTTCAGCGTCCCTCTCCGGGAACCCTGAAAGGCACGGAAGTCCTTGGTGGCGGTCCTAAAGCCGAAAATTTACAAGCACGCGGCGCGAACAAGTGAATTCAGCCATTGGAAAATTCACTCGCGTCGTGCTCGTATTGAGAAGTTCGCCGGAGCGGTTTTCGGACCGCTTCCAGACAGCGAGCTGCAATAGTTGCCGCCCCGATCCGGGTGCAGATCTAGCCGTTCTACAGTTTCCACTTCCCGATCTTGCCGATTTTTGCTAAACCACCTCTTCTAAGGACACCCAACATGGAAGTGGTGCAATGGACCTGATACTCGGACTGGTTTTCTTTCTGAGCCTTATGTTTCTCGCGATGATCTTCGGCGAGCGGTTAAGTCTGTTCGGCGTCGTGGATGGTCGATGGATGACGGCCCCGTTTGATCTTGCCAGCTATCTTTGGGATATGGTCTGCGAGGCGACTGACCGCATTTGGTGTTTCGTTTTTGATCACGTTTGGTGGGTTACGGCGACTGTCGCGGGGGCGGTTGGCTTACTGCTTGTTGCTTTGATTCTGGTAAGCGGCCTTTCCAACGAAGCGCGAGCCGTTCGGCAGGATGAGCGCGCTGTTATGAATACAGGCAGCGTGCTGGATTCAGTTCCAGTACTCGATACAGAGAACATCCTGCAGGCGAAATTTACAGCCGACACCGTCAAGGTATCCCAGTTAATTCATCAGGTCCCAACGCCGGCGAATCGCTTTTGGGCCCCTCCCGTCATACAGCAGCCGGTCATTTCGGAGCTTTCCGCCCGCCCTCAGACTCCTGCATACACTCCGCCACCCGCCACCAGTGTGCCGCCCCTTGAAGTCGAACCATGGAACTACCGCGAGCCCGCTTATCCGACGGGTCGGCTAAACATTTCCATGGAACCATTCGTTGAGCGAGTCGGCTATCACGTCCGTTCGCGCAGAGTGGATGAACTCATCCAACAGACCGTGCTGTCACTCCGCGGTGATCAATGGCGTACGTTTAGTGATACTCAAAGTCTTGCGAGAAACTCGTCAATGATGCCGCCTCTTCGCGAAGATTCCGAATTCGCCGTAGAAGACCTTTATTCGCAGATTCGAGTCATCAATGGTGAGTTGGTTTCATCGAATAATTTGAAGGTGGAAAAGTCAGCCCCAGCTGTGAATTCGTCAGGCAGCTTTGAAATCCAGATACGCGTCACAAACATGGGGCGCGATCGAATCAGCGGTGTTATTGTCCGTGAATTGCTGCCCACTTCAGGAACAGTGCAGAACATGATGCCTCGCGGAGTGTATCGCGATGGCATTGTGACGTGGCTGCTGGACATTCTTGAGCCGATGCAGGACACAATCCTGACTTTACAGGTTGCAACCACGAATACTCAGAACTTTCTATCATACACCGAAGTCTCAGCGACATCGGCCGTATCAACTCGATCACGTATTGTGCCGCGTGATCGTCCGCTGCCTCCGGTCGAAAAGCCTGAATTCAAATTGCCCAACGTTCAGTTGACGTTTGAAAATCCACCATCCAGTGTCACCGTGGATGAATGGGTCGACATTTTCTTTCAGGTAAAAAACATCGGCAACGCACCAGCTGAGGGAGTCTTGTTAAGAGTCGAACTGCCTTTTGGCCTAGACCATAGATTACTACAGGAAGATGACACGGATCGGCGCGTTGATTCCAGTGTAAGGCGACTTGAAGTCGGCGAAAGTCGACAAATGAAGCTGACCGTTCGCCCAACAAGCCGAGGTCGGCACTTTGCGACGGCGGAATTAGCCCTGCAGGATACTCAATTGGACATGCAGAGCTTCGAGATCGTGGCCGCTGACCGGCGGCGTGAGGAGTTGCCTCGTATCGCGCCTCTGCCCGATTTCCAATAGGCCAAAGTTGCCGCCACGAATATTCGAGGCCGAATGAAGCCTCAGAAGCCAGGGACTGCCTGCGCAGCCCATTTTCGCGTGTTCGCAAAAAAGCGGCCAGATTTTGCGAAACTACTTTGTGCCAGCGTTGTTGATGGAAACAGGGCCTTGAAGGTCCTGAAATTTGTGTTTCAGACCTCACATCCATCACCAAGGGGCAGATCCTATGCACGTCATTCGACTGGTCAGCATCTTTTCTGTCCTGCTGACGACCGTCGTGGCAGAAGAGCGTACGTCACCGACAAGTACCGCTTCAGCGGTGGATCGTTTGATTCAGGAAGCCGAAGAAAGTGAATTGCGGATCGCTGACGATGCGACGTTTCTGAGACGCATTTCGCTGGATCTGATTGGACGCCCCGCAACCGTTGGCGAAATCACTCAATTTGGATTGAATCCATCGGCTGACAAACGTCAGGCCGTGGTAACCCGCCTTCTGGACAGCGACGAGTACGCAACCAACTGGAGTCGCTATTGGCGAGATGCCATCTTTTTGCGAGCCACCAATATCCGAGCCGAAATTGTACGCAACGATTTTGAAGAGTGGATGGCCGAAAATCTTGCCGAAAATCGGCCGTGGAGCGAAATCGTCACAGACCTGCTAACGGCCACAGGTCCAGTTAACGGAGACGGATCTACAGCACTGATATTCGCACATGAAGGTGAATCAGAAGAAATTGCTGCCGAGGCTTCTCGGCTGTTTCTTGGCATCCAGATTCAATGTGCCAACTGCCATAACCATCCATGGGACCGCTGGAAGCGAGAACAGTTTCACGAACTCGCAGCCTTCTTTCCGCGTGTCAGCGTTCGACGCGATCGAAACTCGGACAACATGTTCGACTACGAAATTGCAGCTGTCGACCGGGACAGAACGCAACGTCCTGGGGTATCGCAATTTCTATTGACTCGGCTCGACCGCAACCGCGACAAAATCATTTCGGAAGCCGAATCAAAAAATTCGCCGCTCGCGCGAATCTTTCAGGGGCCCGCGAAGGAAATCATTGACAAGAACGGCGATGGCCGTTTGTCCATTGCAGAAATCATGACCACTCAACCCCAGGACAATAATCGTCCGGGGCAGGGGGCGACCGAACACTACATGGCCAACCTGGCAGACCCCAGTTCAAATGGCGACCTGGTCAACCCCGCGTTCTTTGTAACAGGCGCAAAGATTCCAACCGGGCAAACAGATCTGGAACGCCGAAATGCGGCAGCGAGTCTGATTACGTCAAAGAGTAATCCATGGTTTGCCAAAGCAATCGTAAATCGAATCTGGAGCGAACTTACCAGCTCAGCGTTTTACACACCGATCGATGATATCGGGCCCGACCGTGCTGCAGAACACGAAGCTGCTCTGGAACAACTGGCGTCAGACTTCACCAGTAATAATTACGATATTAAATGGCTGATGAATGCCATCACTCAAACAAAACTTTATCAGCGTGCGATCAATACAGAGGCAGAAGGTTTCGTGCGACTTGAGCCCACCCGACTACGTGCCGATCAGCTTTATGATTCCCTTTGCCAATCACTAAACGTGACAGCACTACCACTGCGATTCACTGGGCGACCAACGCCGGGATCACGTGGCGGCGACCAGGGGCGGTTGCAGTTTTCGGCGACATTCGGTTTCGACCCGTCCACTCCCAAAAGTGATCTGACCGGGGCCATCCCGGAAGCTTTGTTCCTGATGAATTCTCCGCAGCTGAACAGTTTCATCAAAGCAGACTCAGCAAACAGTCTGATCGCTAGAATCTCACAACAGGTGATTAGTGATGAAGAAGTCGTGCACGAACTTTACCTCAGAACCGTAGGCCGTGAACCGACGTCAAAAGAAGTAGAAGTATGCATGACTTATCTCAGCACGGAGGCAGACCGCAAAGAAGGATTTGAGGACATTCTTTGGACTCTGTTTAACTCAAGCGAATTTCAGAGCAAGAGCTAGACTTCTTTTCTTGAAGTCACAATGCGGCTGGGTCGGGGTTGAGCGGAATCGGACTTCCGTTTTTTTTGCAGGCTTCGGTTGCACGACCTGCTCAACCCCAGCCCAGCTGCATTGCAGCTGTTTATTTAACTCAGACCATGCTTTAAGAACAAGCAATCGCCGGCCAGTTGGCGTGCGACGAACGTTTTGAACAATTTCCAGGACAAGATTGATGGCAAACCACATTTTCGAAGATGTGCAAATCACAAAGCGCGCCACTACTCGACGCCGATTCCTGAAAGCTGTTTCAGCCGGAACTGCTGCCGCTGGCGGCCTGGGTTTTCGCGACCTAATGGCCATCGAAGCAGAGAACCTAAGAAAACGCGGCAAAGCCATGATTCTACTGTGGATGCAAGGTGGCCCCAGTCAGTTCGAAACGTTCGACCCCAAACCCGGCATTGAAAATGGTGGCCCCACCGAAGCCATCCAGACCAGTGTCAACGGCATTCAGATCGCCGACAACTTCCCTAACGTCGCACGCATCATGAACGACGTTGCTCTGATCCGTTCGATGACGAACAAAGAAGGAAGTCATCCCCGGGCAACGTATCAAATGCACACAGGATATGTTCCTTCCGGAAGTGTGAAGCATCCATCACTGGCGTCCGGTATCGTTCAGCAAATCGGAAACACCGAAAGCGAACTGCCGTCGTTTGTTTCGATTGGCAATACTCAGGGCGCCGGCTTTCTGGGAATGGACTATGAACCATTTGTCGTCAATAGCCCGGGACAGTTGCCATCAAACGTCGCGGTGCCGGTTGAGCAGCAGCGATTCAATCGACGGATGGGGCTGCTTGGTCGCCTGGAAAATGAATTCGCCGCTTCTGGTGCTGAACAATTGGTTGCCACCCATCAGTCGCTTTACAAGAAAACAAGTCGGCTTGTACTAAGTCCATCTGTGTCAACATTCGACATCTCGGAAGAACCACAAAAGACTCGCGACAGCTACGGCAACAGTGACTTCGGCAAAGGCTGTCTATTGGCCCGACGTCTCGTGGAACAGGGCGTCACGTTTGTCGAAGTTCGCTCGGGCAACTGGGACACTCACCAGGACAACTTTGAAAGATGCGCCAGTAATGCCGCCGAAGTCGATCCGGCCATGGCAACCCTGATTACCGACCTGAAGGATCGAGGCATGCTGGACGACACGCTGATTGTCTGGATGGGAGAGTTCGGACGAACTCCCAAAATCAACCCGCGGACCGGTCGCGATCACTATCCGCGAGTCTTCAGCATGGCGATGGCTGGTGGTGGAATCGTTGGCGGTCAGGTGTATGGATCATCAACCGCAGATGGTTCAGCCATCGAAGATTCTCCTGTAACCATTCAGGATCTGTTTCAGACCGTCTGCAAATCGATGACTGTTAACGCCGACCATGAAAATCTCAGCCCGCTCGGTCGACCAATGAAGATCGTTGACGGCGGAACCGCAATTCCAGGCTTTCTCCGAACATAAAGCAACCGGCAGCAACACGTGCACAACTGGCTCATGGAAAACATCAATCACCGGATACAACACGGTGTTGGCGGCCGCGATCCAGTGCAATACGCTGTCAGCCGACGGCAATGACCATTCTGCCTTCGAAGAGTACAGGCAGACGCTGATCAGCATTAACCGTGATGCAATTGGCCTCGAATCAGTGTGTCTTCACCGTATGACCTAACGCTCAGGTTACTGAGTGATGCCACGGATGGAATCTCTGCACGTCCTTCACCACCGATCGGTGACATTGCTCCCACACCGCCGACCAGTTTCGGAGCAATGAACACATGAACCTCGTCAATAAGATCTGCATCAAAAAACGAGCCCATTAAACCGCTGCCGGCTTCAACTAGAACATTCGTACATTCACGCCGACCAAGTTCCGTCAACAATTCGACAACTCGTTCTGCCCGGCCGTGGCCCTGTGCCGCGTGAACATCAACGCCAATCGCTCTAAGCCGCTGAACATGTTCGTCGCCCGCATGGTTTGCAGCCACAGAAAGCATCACGGGAGCCATGCTAATCGTTTTCAACAATTGACGATCATCACCTAGCGACGTGCCATCGGTATCCACAACAACGCGTAGTGCCTGTCGAGGCCCGGCTGGTCTGGCGGTGAGCAGCGGATCATCAGATCGCACGGTTCCGGCACCTGTAATAACGGCATCCATTCGCCCGCGCAACTGGTGAACGTACGCCCGAGATTCTTCACCAGAGATCCACTTGGAATGTCCCGTCCGCGCTGCAATCCGGCCGTCCAGAGTCATCGCCCACTTGGCATGAACCCATGGTAATCGCTGCAGCATCAACTTTCGAAACGGAGCGATCAACTGCTGAGCTTCTTCTTGGCACATCCCTACGGATACTTCAATTCCGGCTGCGCGAAGCTTTGCGATCCCTTTGCCGGCAACATGCGCGGCCGGATCTTCACAACCGACAACCACTTTACTGAAACCAGCGACAATGACGGCATCCGCACACGGCGGCGTTTTGCCGTGATGGCTGCAGGGTTCCAGCGTCACAAACAATTGCGCGCCGCGAGTTTGATTTCCCGCGGCGGCAATTGCATTAATTTCTGCGTGACGTTCTCCGAACCGCTGATGAAATCCCTCAGCTATTAATTGTCGCTCGCTGTCAACAATCACGGCGCCGACGGCTGGATTTGGCTCCACCCAGCCGACGCCCTGTGCGGCAATCGACAATGCTCGCCGCATGATGCTGGCATCATCTGCGAACACGCCGACGGAAGACGGAAACATCTCGCGATCTGTCAAGTGCTCGCTCAATCCTGTCCAGGAACCCACAGCTTGCCAGCGCCTTCGCTACCGGCCTTTTCGCCATCAGGAGTCCAAAGACCTTCTCTTGCACCGACACCGCTGGATGCCGTTTCAAGCTGACTAAGCAGATGGTCGCAACCGCTGTTGATCAATTCTTCGCGGATGACTTCTTCGATCTCCGGAATTTTGATGAAGTAGCGTTCACGGATTTCGTTCAGCAACTCGGGCAATTCTGGATCATGCGGATTATCCAGACGACAGCTGAGTTCGCGAATATCCAGTTCCAGTCGTGTTCTGAATGCATCAGGCTCGTCTTCTGCAACCTCTCGAGCGTCATCGAAACACTGCGAGGCCAGCTTTAAGTCGTTCTTCTCGCGAGCCACCGTTGCACGAAGCAGGTGTCCACGCATCGGGCTGAATTTTTTCAATGCGTCCGGACGTTTCACCAGTTCCTCAATCGCGATTCCCAACAGACGCAGGTGGCGGACCAGGGTAATTCTGTTCGCGAATTCGATCACCTGTTCGTCAGTCAGTTTTTCAGCCGTCAGTCGACCAAACTGCAACAATGGCAACGACGTAATAGACTGCCCCGTTTCCGGTTCGATTGGCGAAGGCGCTGGAATACCCAGACGACTGCGAATATCGGACAAGTCCGGGTCGTAGCCCATCCGGTTACAGATCACATCCAATACAACAACGCTGCCGGCAACCTTGACCAGGTTGTTTGCATCTTTTGCGAACTCCAGCGGACTGCTGCCACTCAATGATTCCAATGGCGATTCGAGCCACTGCTGCAGAGCATCCGCCAGACGGATTCGGTCCAGAGATCGGAAGTGGCTGGCGCCAAGTTTGTCAGCGTGATGAATCTTCCAGTCAAACAGCCGACATGGTCGCGGCATTCTGGAAAGCTGACTTCGATCGCTATCTTCCGGATCACTCGCAAGCTCCCCCGCCATTTCGCGAAACGCAGCCGCGGCGGCGTCAATTTCGCTGTCCAGTGCCACAATCAAAACTCGTGGCGTCCCATTGTTTGAGCCGTCGTGATCCAGCACCGTCACGTCTGCAACAACGTCGGGAAGGTTGTTGGGATCCAGCTTGTCAGCCAGTGCTTCGGTCAGCAATTCGTATTCGGCGGCAATTCGACTGCCATCGCCCTGCTCTTCGGCTTCAGAACTTTGAACTCGAGCAAACCGAGCGTCGTTATCCAAAGCGGTCAGCAACGCTGACACAGAATGCACGGGGACAGCCTGTTGAACAACGCCATAGCCTTCTTCAGAAACTTCCAGATCCAGCAACTGAGCCAACGCCTGCGCTTCAACGGCGCTATCGTATTCGTCAATCAGCTCCGCTGCTTTGTGCAGCGCTGCGGCAGCTTCCTTCAGACGACCGTCCCATGCATGGAACAGGCCAAGGTTGTGCCATAGTGCTCCGTTTTGAGGAAGCTTTTCAACCAAACGTGTGTACAGAATCGCGGCCGGTTCCCAACAGCCAACCTGACTGACTTTGCGAGCCCGCATTTCTTCTTTGGCAAGTGCTTCGTCTTCGATTTCAACGGGCAGCAACGAAAATCGACCACGAAACGGATAAGGAATCGTGCGTTGCGATTCAAAATTCGCCAGCTGCATCAACAGCGAATTGCGACGATCCGGCGGAGACATGCGAACGGCAAGTGCCAGATGTTCGCGAACAGCCATCGCACAGCCCATCCGCGCCATTTGGCCTGCGATTCCCGAAGCGAGCATCGCGATGCCGCCGGGAAACTGACGCACACCAAGCTGGAATGCTCGATGGACAATTCGGCGAGAAGCCGGAAAACCTTCTGTGCTGAGACAGATATCGGCCAATGCAAGCAGTGCTCGAGGCTCGTCAGGATGTTCGCGCAGAAAGTCCACCAACTGCTGGCGAGCTTCCGCATATTCTCCGCGGCGAGTTAGAAGTGAGGCCAACTGTGTGACCAGAACCTCTTTGTCTTTGTGCTGCATCAACAACGAACGCAGAAGCTTTTCGGCAGCTTCCGGCTGATTTTCAATCAGCTTTTCAACGCGAACCATCTCGGACAAAATGTCCTGACAGCAAAATTTCATTTTTTTCCCGCTGCCGCAAACACAGGGGGAATAGGGATCGTGAGCCATTGGTTTCGGCCTGTTTGTAAGAGTGTGGCGTAATCATCTGGTCTGAAGCAGAACCGCGCCGCTGTCCGTGGTGATGACGAATCGGAATTATCCGGTCCGCCCGCACGTCGCAAAGCTGCAAAATCTGCCGATGAACTGAATTTTGAAGTCCTGAAAGGTGTTTCTGCTGGCGATACGCGTTAGCTGAGATCGAGCAGATTGACCGGAAATGCTACCATGTTTTACGACGAACTGCACTGTCGACTGGTTTTGTCCGTAACAAAGCCCGTCGATTGCAACAATTTGGCATCCGTACGATCAACAACATACTCCCCAACATCGGTTGATCCACTGGATTTCGCTCAAAGGATGGAGCAATGGCAAACAAATTAGCAGAACCTTTTGGACCTCCTTCGCTGGCCCAAACCCCAGTTTTTTGCCCCGCCTGTGGCAAGCACGACCAACACCCGAGACGATTTGAGTTCGAATCGGGCCGTGGCATGACACCTTGGGCGCGTTGTGCCGACTGTAACACTTATTTCATGACGTCGTCCTACGACACCAATGCCGAAACAGATCACAGCCGACACATGGCCTGGGGTAACGAAGACGAAGGAGCCGCCCTGAACCAACGAAAACGCGACGGCTTTATGGCAACGCTGGACGCCATTGAACAACTGGGATATGGCGGATCCAAAATTCTGGACGTCGGCTGCTCCTTCGGCGGAATTCTGCTCGAAGCCAAAAAACGCGGCTTCGAATGCTCGGGAGTCGACATCGTTCCGGAAGCGGTTTCGTATGTTCAGTCACTCGGATTTCAAGCTGAAGTCTGTTCTTCTCTAAACGATTGCTCCTTGTTTTCCGAACAGAATCCGGTCGACGTGATTTCCGTTCTGGATGCTCACATCTACTGGCCGGACCAGCCGTCCGAGTTGCGTGCGGCGTGTCGCCTGCTGCGTGATGATGGCCTGCTGGTCATCCGTGCGGTCACTAAGTCTGCGTTTGTAACGGCTGGACGATTCGTTGGCTCAGTGGCGCCGAATGTATCACGGAAACTTATTCGCCGAGCTATCGCAGACCATCGATTTTCAATGCCGCTGAAAAGTCTGCTGAAGACAGTTGAATTGGCTGGATTCGAAGTTTTGGCTGCCACACCAAAGGGCGCTCAGCACACCAACGAAATGCCTTTAAGCGCCCGAGCCGCCTATAAGGTTGGTACGTTGCTGTGGCACGGATTGGGCGTTTCGGTGTCTCCAACAACACTGGTGTTCGCTCGAAAGAAGGCCACGTGATTCCGCGACACCGTCCGCCGTTCGGTACGTTGGCTTTAATCGCCACGGCACTGCGAAGCCTCACCGGTAAAGCCGACCTTCGCCAAATCGAACACGCATATCAGCACGCGTTAAACATCGATCATGCGATCTGGTTACCTTCCGCCAGATACGGCATCACGCATGCGATTCGTGCCAGCCTGCCAGCCGACGGAATCGTAGCCTGCCCGGTCTTCAACTGTGGCGCTGTATTCCACGCGGCCAGTCAGAGCAACCGCGAGATACAATTTATCGACTGTGCCAAAGACAGCTTTCTTGCCGAAACCACAGCAGCACCCTGTCGCCAAACGGCCGTCATTCTCTCCGAAATGTTTGGCCAACGATTTTCTGCCGACGATTTGCAACAACCGCTGGTTAACGAAGCATCTCTGAGAATCTTTGACATGGCGATGGCGATTCCGACACCTGCAGACATGCTGCGAATGCAAAAATCGGACGTCACAGTAATCAGCTTCGGACTCGGCAAATCGCTATACGCCGGTTGGGGAGGTCTGGCGCTGACTCACAGCGAAGATATCGCTCACACTCTTCGTCAGCAGCGCGCCATAGATCTGAAACAAACCGGAGTGCTAACGCGAGCAAAGTGGAACGCTCAACTGACCGCCCGCACACTCGCTCACGAACCGCGGATGTACAAACGGCTCCGTGAAATCAAGCAACGCCGTTCGCAGAATCCAGACAACGAACACTCAGGCTTTAGCCAGCAATCGCACGAATGGCACCGCCCGCCAACGTCGCTGTCCGCCACAAAAACCCTGGAAAACCTTCGCGACACGCTCGCGTTCTTCGCAAAACGAATGCAGTTGAGCGACGAATATTCCACTCAACTGAGTGGAATATCAGAATGCCTTCAACTGCCGCAAACAGCCGCTTCGGCCATGAGTCATTACTCTATTCGAGTTTCCGGCAACCTGCGAGAATCGTGCAGGCAACAGCTGTGGAACAACGGAATTGATGTCGGCAGCCTGTTTCCTTTTCCGCTTCATCTTTGCGAAGCCACAAACTTCCCCAACGCCTTTCGGGCATCTATGGAAGTGCTGAACTTTCCGCTTTCCAATCAGCTTGATCGGGCAGACATTAGGCGGATAAGTGATTGCCTCAAACGCGCACTCCAAACCAGCGTTCCACTGTCAGAGAACCAACGCGCCGCCTAACCCCGCTGTGAGATTTTTCATGCTTGCCACTCAGTCAAGTCAGCCCGCGCATCGCTCCGGAAGGACGTTTGTTGGTTGCCGGAACAGGCATGCGATGGTGGCCGTCTGAGACAGATTTCATATTGAGACGTTCAACCCAAAATCCGGACGTTTATTGTCAGACGTCGCTTTTCATGTTGCATCGTCGAGTCGCACAGCCTCGCAATCAGAGACGTACCGCTAACCGGATTCTGCCCGATCTTCACCCAGAAACGCCGCACCAGAATTTCCGCAGTCACATTGGCAGCCGGAGGCAACATTACGTTATCGCGAATAGGCGGATGCCATTTCTCCGCAGGTGTCGTGACCGATTTTGCCATCAGCGACTGACTCTGTGTTTCGGAAATTCTGCCGAGCCTGAATTTTTACAGTGGCTACGGAAATAACGTCCGGCTTGTGCATTCGACACACCACCTGAGCTCGCAGCCAGGGAAACCATTTTTTTAACGTTCGCGAAAACAACACGCCACAGCCACGTCGGCCGGCTAAACGCCAGATAGGCCGGTGGCACAGCAATATTGTCAATCTCCGCCTCCGCACCGCAAACATCAGCAATTCGAATAATCACGGATTTCGTATTTGATACAATACCAGGTCGAAAACACGTCTTCTTCGATGCGCCCCATGCCAAGATGGCGGACAAAGAACGTGTGAAACCAGTGCGGCGTGAATGCCGCTATCAAAGATGCATAGGACCAGAACGACACCGTGTGAAACATCAGCAATTCCACCCGGCTTGAGAACTCGAAGTGCTTCCCGAACACTGGCTTCCGGGTCTTCCAGATGTTCTGCAACCATGGTATGAAATACCATGTCAAAGGTGTTGTCGGCAAATGGAAGAGCGACGGCATCAGCAACGTGGGCTTCGTCCAGCATCGTAACACGCGTGGGTCTAACGTCGACACCCGCGTACAATCGAACTCGAGACTTCAGCGGCATCCGCGTCTGCAATCCAAGCCCGGAGCCTGCTCCGATTTCGAGCACTTTGCTGTCAGCGTTAACAGATTCGTCGACAGTGGTATTCAAGTGACACGAATCGAATCCCGGAAACTCCTCGGCACGCCATTTCTGCAGACGTTGACGTCTGAATTCTGAAGTACTCGTTCGCGATTCCTTTCGCCAACAATTGCATTGGGATTCAACGCGCCCCGCGTTAAGTCGCGACTCAGGCAAAAAACTTAGGTTTCTTGGCTAATTGTCGAATCCGCCATTGGAAAGTTACCCAGGGCTCGAAACAGGTCAAGGTGCAAAATCATGCAGAATCGACAGACGTTCAGCACGATCAAAACCCAGCAGCAGGCTGAGCTCGCGCGCGGTTCAGCTTTAGGCGGCTCGGCTGGCAGTGATACAAAATTCTTTCACGTTTGGAGTCGTAGTCGGCATGGAAAGAATCCGTGTTTCCGACTTACGAAAGATCAGGAATTCCTTCGGAGCATAGTGAACCCGCCCCGCAGTCAATCGGTACAACATTGCCGTGGCCGAAAAGTATGCCTGCCTGACAACTCGAGACACCAGCGACCCATACAGCGGGGTTGATTCAGCATAGGAGTCTTCCAGCTCAAACCCTGCACGCTTAGCCATCGCAATCAATGAACGCGTTGTATAAAAATAGAAATTCACTCCGGCATTCAGTCGCAGCGAACACCCGAAAAACAGTCGGCACAACGGACCAGACCCTGTTAGCATGCGATAGCTCTGGCCGGGTATTTCGATAGCAAATACGCCTCCGGGTTTAAGCACCCGAAAGATCTCGCGAAGATCTTCGTTGGGCGTCCGGTGACAATTGAACGCATCTAAAGATGTCACAACATCAAACGATTTCTCGGCAAAATTCTGTTCAGACAGGTAGCCTTCGTGAACGTGCAGCCCAAACTGTTCGCGAGCAAACCGTGTGGAAACAGCAGATGGCTCCACGCCGACCGCATCCCATTTTTCACGTTGTGAAAACGACTTCAGAAAGTATCCGGACGCCGTGCCAACATCAAGAATGCGTCCTCCATCAGGCTTTAGTCGGCGAATAATCCGAGCCTCACGCTCAAGGCTGTCTTTGCGAAAATTCACATAGAACTTCTGAGTCTCTTCTTCGCTCTCGACATGGTCTGTGCGAAAAAATTCTTCCGTTTCAGCGACATCTTTGCATGCGCCAACAAACATCAGATCGCACGTGCAACAGCGAACTACAGGCAGGTCGTGACATTCGCCAACGTCAGCTGTCTCGCCGAGGCCACACACCGGGCACTCAGTTTGAACGGTTGTTAACTTCATTCTAAAAGCTCCTCGCCAATCGGCTTCCAGCCAATCAGTAACTGACTGCGATCATCACCATCATCGCCGCCGTCGCACCAAAGATAACGCCAACGGGAACCCCGCGATGCTTACGATGACTCCACAACAATCCCAGTCTGGCTGACATCAAAGCAGCTTCACCCAAACCCCATCCAAGAGCAGCTGCCTGGCACCAGGTTAGCGTTCCATGGAACACTGTTACCATGCCCAGAACACAAATCCCCAACACGACAGAACCAACATCCTGCCAATTCAGTTCGTAAACATTCAGGGTGTATTTCAGCCCCATGTTAATGCAGGACAGATACAGGCCTGGCATCAACAGCACCATCACTCGAGCAATATCCGTAAACTGCTGTGAATGAAACATGTCCGAAATCGGAACGGAAAAAAAGATGCCCATAACACATGCTGGCACAAAAAACATCGTCACCAGCAGCAGCTTCCGGCGGACAACTTCGCGTACGCCGTTGAGATCGTTGGCGTCAATGGCCTTCGCAAGCATCGCAAATGACGAAACAAATACACCAGTCGCAAGAAAGCCCGATGTGTTAACAATCTTGAATGCCGTTCCGTAGATTTTTACATCCTGAGCAGTGGCAAAGACGTCCAAAAAAAAGATCGTGGCTCGCTGAAATAAGCTCGTCAACACAAAAGCCGTACCGACCGGAAAAACATGTTTGATTGTGGCCACCGTCGCAAACAACGACTGCTGCGGCCCACTGCCAGCCACGCTGTATTCGTCCGACGATCGAGCGGTTATCTGCAACACGGGGCGAACAGCCGCCAGACGAGATTCGATCAGCATTCGTGAAATATTTCCAACCAGCCAAATCACCAGCAACACCGGAAGTCCAAGTTCTGCCAGCGTCGCGACGATCATGCCGATCACAATCAATACCCGAGACAACAAGACAACGATGGCCTCAACATCCAGTCGCTCGCGACCGCGGAGGAACCATAGAAATGGATCGGTGCTTGGCTGAGTGCAGGCAACCAGAACGCTCAGCACAAACGCCGTATTCGACAGAGTATTAAACGGTATCAGCGACAAAATGGCAGCTGACACAATCGTGTAAAACAACTTGCAGTTCACAGACTGAATCAAGACCGCACGCGGCGAATCAGATACCGAAAATTCACGTGTGGCCCAGATGCGTCCGCCATAGTCAGACGCCATCTCTAGAAGGCCGACAAGAAAAGAGGCGCTCAGGAACGCGGCATAGGCCGTATCGTCAAGAGCTCTAATCAGCACCAACAACAGTCCGAGCTGGATCACCGAGTTAACGGCGTTTCCACTGATGTTGCTGATAATATTTCGTCCGTAGCGACTGGGCTTTCGCATAAGCGTCTACAGACCTCCCGCTGAAAGCATCGATTGATCGGTATCTGTGTCCGCGTCTGCGGCCTGAACAGACTGACGTGGAGCTGAAAACACCAGCGAGATCATGATCCAGTACAAACAACACAACGGATTATTATTCAGCACATACTGAGTATTTGCGAATTCACGGCCGATGAAGAACAGTAGCAGGCAAATTGCAATTGCGCGTTGTTTGTTCTCAATAGAAAAACTCTTCCGCACCAGTGTTCGTATCAGCAGGCCATAGAAAATCAGTCCCAGCAGGCCAAACATCTGAGCCGCAGAAAGAATCCAGTTGTGGGGATCAGAACCGTAATATCCAAGGTTCGTTTGGCAGAAAACCGGAAAGTGTGTCAGTCCACATCCGAACAGCCAGTCATTCAAATCCATGTAGTGAAGTGTCGCCTGCCACAGTTCTCCGCGTACACCAAGGCTGTGCAGATCTTTTAGCCGCATCATCACCATCACTTCACTCCACGGAATATCCAGCGCCAAAACACACGGCGCAGCCAGACAGCCGGCAAGCAGCGTGTGTTTGGGCGAACGTGTCCATGTCATGGCCGCCGTACCGGCAAGATAGAAAACGAACATGGTTCGGGCACCGCCCAACAAAGCCGCTGACAGGCCGATAGTGAAAAACGCCACAATGAACGGCGCTGAAATGCTAGTCGCCTTCTGATATCGCAGAATGATTAACATCAGCAGACCGGGAACCGACGCCAGCAGGTTCGGCGACAGGAACGGCCCCGTCAGACGCGCCATTCCGCGAGCTCCCCCATTCATCATCTGGTCAAGTTCTCGGATTTCGTCAGCGCCCTGAGGCGACGCTCCAAACAATGGACCAAGGAAAACCTGCAATCCGGCGATCAGAAAAATGTGGACCAGAATGCAGATTGCCACAGTCTGAACGCGGACTGAAGACAACGGTTCGTTGGAAATTTCGCGATGGGCCAGATAACCAGTCACGATCATCATCGCCATCAATCCGCCAATGACGGCAAACGGCCTTGTCGAAGACTGTTCGTGAAATCCAAATCGGTGCTGTACGGCCGAGTTAAAAGTTCCGAACACCACAATCGCTAACGCAAAGAACATCAGGGATCGCAGCGATGTTGTCTCTGCGGATAACGCCCCCCCATTATGACGTAGTGCGGCCGTCAGAATCATCAGCCCCGAGATTCCTGCGACACCAACATAATCAAACTGAATCACCTGACCGGGAGCGTCCTGAACAGACAGCACCATCAGCAAAAAGCAGGGTCGCCACCGCGGCAGTACCAACGACCCGACAATTGCAAACAAGGGTCCGTCAAACCGGGTGAAGAGCCCCGTTCGAGCCATTGCAAAATAGGCAGCGGAAAGCAACACACCCTTCACTACTTCGGCGTAGGCTGTGGAACGCTGGTGGCTCATCGCCAGGGGGCTGACGAAGGCATAGTTTGGGACAGAGTACGAATTCATGATTCTTCCGAAACCTACGCGGCCATCAAACCACCGGACTCAAACGGTTGATCTGAGACACAATAATGCTGCTGCATCCAGGCGGCAGGAACTCCTGCTGAAAGCATGGCATTCAGTTTTTGCAGATCGATGCTCAGGTCTGCAGCCGCCGCGCCTGAAAACACTTCGTCAAACTGAATTTCCGGCCGACCCCGATCAACCATCAGTAACCGAATAATTTTTTCACGCAGCTGAGTGCGTCGGTAAATCCACTCCATAGCCAGTCGAGTGGGCGGAAAAGATCTCACAATTTTGGATAAGCCCATCACCAGTTTTGCAGCTGGGCGCAGATCCTGCGATTCGTTTACTTTTTCATCAAACTGCGACGGAACAAAGTCCGCATCAACTCCGGCGAATTCGTAAAGGCGCTGAGCCAGATTCAAACCGTCATTCTTCACTTCATCGAAGAAGTAAACGCCAATCTGGTTTTCCGGGAAGGCTTCAAAAAAAGGTGCCAATGCCTCATGATAACTGCTGCGACGAATGTACTTGTCGTCCTTTGCAACCAAAGCCTGCAGTTGCGGTGCCGTCAAGGTGGCGACCTTGCCGTAGTGGACAGACGCATCATGAAACAGATGCGACATCGCTCGATCAAACGGATTTCGCAGCATGACCAGAATTTTGGAATCCGGATACATGTCTCGAATGCGCTGAGCCACGCGATCGTCGTCCATGTACAGCGGCGAAATCTCACCACTGCATTCAGCATCCGTTGCGAAGTGCTGCCGATACCACGATTCACCGCGAACGAAGTTTTCGTCCAGGGTAAAAAAGTTCAGCTCTTTAGGCTGACTCATGCGCACAGACGGGTGCTCGTTCAGCATTGTCCATGCCCATGTCGTCGCACTTTTCTCCGCGCCGATGCCGATAACACTCGGTGACCAGGTCATACCGCTTCTCCTGTGAATCTGTTTCAGGCAGCGCGGCGTGTGAATGGTCGAACGTCGGCTTCTTCCGCTCCGGAAGGCTCCAGAATTCCGCACAGTTCCAGCAGATCTTCGATTTCCGGAAACGTCATCATATCGCCTGTAGAACTCACATAGGGCTCGGTCACCTGACGTCGCAAAACAATCGGATAGTCGTATTCGATTTCCTGGTACACGCTGCGAAACGCGGGAAGCACGGCAAACATATCAGGCAGTTCCCACGTGCGGCGAGTTTCTTCGTCGCTCATAAGTTCTTCGTAGAACTTCTCGCCAGCCTTGGAACCGATCGTCGTGAGTTCAATGTCGCTTGGTGCATGGCCGTAGTTCGGGGCCAGCCGATAGATCATGACCTTCGCCAGATCTTCGATTCGCATGATCGGCATCTTGGTAACAAACACTTCGCCGCCACGAGCAATTTCTGAGGCCTGCAGCACCAGGCGACACGCGTCTTTCAGCGTCATCACAAAGCGTGTCATTTCGGAATCTGTCAGCGTCACAGGCCCCCCCGCAGCAATCTGCCGCTGGAAGACTGTCGCTACCGAACCGCGAGATCCCAGCACGTTGCCAAACCGAGTTGAACTGAAAATTGTTCGCTTGTTGATCTTCAGACTGTTGGCGGCCGTAATCAGTCGTTCGCCCATCAACTTGGAAGTTCCCAACACGTTGGTGGGGTCAACCGCTTTATCAGAACTTGTGAAGATGACTCGTTCAACGTTGTTATTCAATGCCGCCTGAATTACGTTTTTCACGCCAATGATGTTGGTCTGAGTCGCATCAAACGGAGACCGCTCGCACAGGATCACATGCTTCAAAGCCGCAAGGTGGAAGACAACGTCAACGCCTTCGAACAACGCGTTCAGCCGATCCTCATCGCGAATGTCACCCACATGGCATTGAGCCGAAATATCAGTCAGTTTTTCTTCCGCAATCTGAGCATCGATTTCCTGCTCCAGAAAGAAAATCTCTGATTCGTTGTTGTCAATCACACGAACTTCAAGTGGTCCCTGCGACACAATCTGACGGACAAGTTCTCGACCGACTGTTCCGCATCCACCAGTGACCAGCACCGTTTTTTCAGTTAGAAAAGCCATGTTTTTACGCCTTGTTCTTAGAGATCAGAGAGCAGAACGCTCGGGAGACATGAGAGAGAAGTCAGGTCTACGCAGCAGCCGAAGCCGCCGAACGATTACGATAAAGAGCAGGATCGACCACAGACAACATAGCAGAAACGTCCAGACGCCCGCCGAGTTGTTCGTTGATAGAATTGATGGGCGTTGCACAGCCCGACGCAACATCGTTGTAAGGCACTTCAATGCTGTTTACATGTGACACTTTCGCAAGCCACTGCTGAAACCGATTGATTTCGCGTTCAAACAAACCGGCCATGCGTTGATCATCAACTGCCGACGCAATGTCCATGTTATGCAGCATCCGATTTTGAGACGCCAGAATCTCAGTCAGGTCGCGCCGCATAAATATGACGTCGTAGTGGCGATCTGTCGGCAGATCATAAAGCAGGCTGTAAACCATTTTCACAGCTTTGCCGGCAGCTGCGTTCAACCAGCTGGCGTCGTGGCGAGTCTGCTTGACGGGTTCAAATTCGTAATACCCGTTTGGATTGTCTGAATCAGCCGTGCGTTGACCATCACACAGCGGACAAACTCCGCCGGCTTCCAGCATCTTCATCATCATGGATGTGCCGGACCGAGGCAGCCCGGTCACAATCACAATCTGGTTGTTTTCAACTGAGGACATCCGTGTTCCCGTTTTTCTTACGCCGTCGTCGTCACACAACTACGCTACTTTCGACTGTTCGCGCACTGATTTTTCGCCGACCGCACCAATCATTATTCGCAGCTGATTTTCTGTCAGTGCTCCGGTTCTGCGAGCAACTTCGCGGCCTTCGTTAAAACTCACAAAGGTTGGCACTCCGGATATTTGATAGTCCGACGCCGCCTGCGGATTCTGATCGATGTTGATCGAAACCACGTCGGCAAGCCCTTTGTATTCGTCATGCAGTCGATCAACCAAGGGCTGCATCATCTTGCACGGCGGGCACCACGAAGCCCAGAAGTCAACCAGTACCGGCCGCTCAGATCTCAAAACGTTTTCTTCAAATGTCGCGTCAGTGATTTGCATTCTGATTCCGTTCAATAGTTACGCAGCACCCTTGCCGGTGACGTCGGGCTTCCATGTTTCCAGAACTTTCAGTTCGTCTTCTTCGCCCGACCAACGCGTTTTCGGGAACAGCTTCGATTCCTGCTGCTTGATTCGTTCAATGGATTCCGGCGTCATTAACACCTTGAACAAGCGACGCACTTCTTCTTCAAACGACGATTCAGAAGCAAACCCAAACTGCTCGCTTAGCTTTTCGTGAATGACTTCGTAAGGATGCTCTTCCGCTTCCACTCGCGGGTTTTCAATGCGTTGCACCGCCGTGTCTAGCCCAAACTCAGCTCCAATCCGGGCAACCATCTGAGCAATCTGTCGCACTGATAACACATCCGTCACCTGATTAACCACGTCGTACTGACCGGGTTCCGGAGGAGCCGCAATCAATCGAGTGATGCACTGCATGGCATCCTTCAGCGTGATATAGCCTCGCAGTTGATTTCCGCTGCCGTAAATCGTCAGTGGCATGCCGATAACTGCCTGAGCCACAAAGCGGTTCACAACGGTGCCCCACCATTCGTCGATATCAAACCGTGTTGCTAACGCTGGATCGGCCGCTAGTTCTTCCGAATGATTGCCGTAGATTACGCCCTGCATCACGTCGTAACTTCGCAGCCACCAGTACTTGCACGCTTCATAAACACTGAACGTGCCCTGCACTTTACTGACGTGATAAAAGCTAACGGGATCTCGTGGTGTGAGTTCTCCACCGAGGCTCCATTCCTGCCCCTTGTACTGCAACACCGCGTCGCCCGGAAAGAGTCCCTCAAACAGCGGTCGACCGGTCAGCGGACTGCCGTATTCCCCCATCGTGCCAAGCTTAATGATAGATGCATCCGGAGCATGATCGCGAACGCCAAACAGCAAACCCAGCGTTCCAACAACGTTGTTTTGAATCGTGTTCACAGCCTTGTCAACATCCGCCATGCTGTAAGGAGCACTTGGAATTTCTGCGAACTGCACAATCGATTCCGGCTGCACTTCCTTGATGTATGCAAACAACGAGTCGCGATCCATCAGATCCATTTCGCGGAAGTCGATGTCCACACCAAGATGTTCGTTAGCCGCTTTCACGCGGTCTTCCATCGATTGAATTGGTATGACCGATTGAGCACCACGTTCTTCAACCAGCTTGCGTCTTAGCATGTTGTCGATGCCATAGACCTTGCAACCGAGCTTTGCCAGCTTCAATGCCAGGGGCCAGCCAAGATAGCCATCTATACCAAGAATCAGAACTCGCATGCCATCCAGCAGATAGCCGCAGTCCGTTTTTTTCCACTCGGTACATTGTTCGAAGGTGATTGACGTTGGGTCGAAATAGCCAATTTCAGGACGACGTTTGCATTCAACAACCAGCTGCCCCTGAGCCGCCTTGCGAAACGCGGCCTGGCCACACGCTCGAAAGTCGACGTGGCCCTTAAATTCCACGGCCGGACAGCTCCAGCAGGTTTGGTTTCCGTTATGGCAGTTTGTTTCAGTCATGGGTATTAATGTCGTTTGCGCGGTCCAGTTAACCGCAGAGGTCGCGGGGTAACGCAGAGAATAAATGCAAGCTAGTCATTATTGACGAGCCTAACGATGCCGTCTTTGAGTCTTAGCACATTGAAGTTCACCAAAAATCTGATTTTTGTTTTATTGAGTCTCAACTAGGACAGCAGTTGAGCCTCATGGATATCTGTAATCACAGCGACCGATTTAAGTTCGATGATTAGTTGGTTTGGAATCAATCTATCCTGTCGGTATCCCGTGCCGATTTGTACTCCGTCATAAACAATTGGCAAGTCAACCTGCGACTCATGCGCGACTTTGTGTTTTCGCAACTCAGATAAAAGGCACGCTTCGCAAGCAGACTCCAAAAGCCCGCACCCTAATGCCGTATGGAACTTCATAGCCAAACCAATCACTTGCTCGGCTAGCTGATTAACGTCTTCCAAAATTTGTGTTTTCTCTGCGAACCTCTGCGGTTAAATCAATCACGCAGCCTTCTTCATTGCGGACTGCTGAGGCATGATGACATCCAGCACGTTTTCTACTTTCATTTCGTCAGGAATCTTTCCGATGTTGTTTCCTCGGACAAAAAACGATGATTCCCAATACGTGTGTTTACCGTTGATCTTTGTCGGTTCGATCAATTCAGTCAGATTCATTCGACCGGACAACGCGACGTCTTCCGACGCCATGACCACTAGATCCGGAGCTCGATGAGCGAACGCTCCGTGATAAATGTCTTTGCCGCGAAGAACTTCCGTCGCTATTTTTCTACCACCCACTTCAGCCGACATGAAGAACGACGTTAACTGCTGCATCAGTTCTTCTGCGGTTTCGTCGGTGACTGTGCCTCGAGGATGTCGACCTTCGCGATGCAGGTAAATTCGGCCTGGATCCATCGCAAACGCTTTTGTTTCCGACAGCATATCAATGTACGACGGCCGATCCGACGGTCGCAACTGAAGGTAGCCGTTCTCAGCCAGCAGACAGTTCAGATTGACGCTGATTTTCTGAGCCGCAAAGCCATGATCCGATACGGCCGCCAGAGTTGTGTGGTCATCCAGACGCTCGATAATCCGTCCAATCTGCGCGTCCACTTCGTGGTAATAATCAAGAAAGGTCTGGTGAAAAGGTGACGAAGTATCTTCGAAATCTTCCCACAGATAATGATTCAATCGATCCGTACCGGTCAGCACAAACATAATCTTCTGCCAGCTTTCTCGATCCCAGTGATGGTGCAATGCTTCGCACCTGGTCGCCATCACCTTGTGTAGTTCGGCAACAAACGCGGCCTTGCCTTTTTCCACCAGCGACATGTCAGCATCGATGGAATAGCCCTGCTGTTCCAGCCACGGAAGCTGTTCCGCGGGGTACACGGACTTCTTCAGATCCAGAGCCACAAACCCAGACACCAGCATGCCATCCAGCGGTTGAGCGGGATATGTCTGAGGCACGTTCATGATCAACGACGGACCGGCACCTTCCTGCTGCCAGAATGGTTTTGCCCGAAACGTTCGTGACGACGTGAACCCCAGTGTGTAGCTGCCATCAATCAGATCGGTGAATCCATAGACGTTGTGACCGCCTGAATCTTCGCCCGTCACAATCGACGCCCATGCGGCAGAAGAAACTTCTGGCAGAGCTGATTTCATGGGCACTAACGAACCCGATGCTAACAACGATTTACTGTTCGGCATCACGCCCGAATCAGCAAACTGCTGCCACATCCAGCGAGGCAAACCGTCAATTCCAAGTAAAAACATCTGAGGCATTCCGTTGCCCGTTCCTTCGTAATAAGCTTACGTCACAACAATCGAATCAGGTTGACCGCGAACGTATATTAAATATATCCAAGCTGTCTCAAACGTTCGGCGACAGCTTCTGAATCTTCTTCATCCATGAATGCGTCAGCGTTGCAGTCTGCCGCCAAAAGCAACAGTTTGTGAGGAATCCCAGCCTCACCAAGACACGCTGCGAACTCCGTCGCCGCCCTGGAACCGTCAGAAACAATCACAAAACGCTGCACATCTTCGCTCAGCAGCGTCGTAAGACTCTCCACGTTCGCTGACGCTCCGACCGTCCGGGCAGAACCCGTGTGCAACATTGCAGAACCATCGCCAGCAAACAAAACAAACGGTGCTGAGCACGGCAATGTGTCGAACGAAAAGTTGATCAACGCGTCACCGTTTTCCAGATATCCTTCAACGGCATCTGGTGAAACCGATACTTGATTTGACATCGCACCATCCATGGCAAAATTTCGTGAGCACAAAACTCGAACCGGAATTCTGAAACCTATAACCTCAGCTCAAACCTGCCGACGGGCTTAGAGCTTAACCACAACGGCATGTCCGTTCAGATTATGAAAGACAACTCGGTCGCTGTGGTGGCGTTGTTCTTCCACACACTTGGTAATACCGTCGCAGGCTTCAAAGCCATAGTCGTCGTAAACCACTATGCCGCCAGGAATCAGTCGGTCCCAAACCCACTCGTTCACTTCTTTAGCCGATTGATAAACGTCGACATCTATGTGGCACAGTCGAAACAACTGATCCTCTACCTGATGCCCGGTGTCATCCGGGAAAATGCCCTGCAGAATTTCCGTGTTGCTCAGCCCCATTCGCTGAACCAGGCCTTCGACAAGCGGAATGGAAGTGTCGCTGTGCTCGCCACCCTGATACGTTTCGTCGTTTTTTGTAGCTTTAACAACGCCGCTGAAGGTGTCGCACAGATAAACGTTCTGGTTAATGCCGCAATTGGCGGCTTGTTTTGCAATCAACGCTCCCGTGCCGCCTCGCCACACGCCAACCTCAAGAATCGCTCCCTGAGTCAACTTGGAAACCTGAGCCGCGATTTGCCACAATTCAAAGCAGCGATATTTGTCAACCAAAGTGAAATCTTTGATGACGGAATAGGCTTTAACAAACTCAGCATCCGAATTCCACGGTGCATAAGTTGCTCGCGGCAACACTTCTTCGTGAGCCGCACCCGTTTCTTTAGGTAGCCGACTAATTCGAAAACCCAAGCGATTAAACGCACGTTTTACGGTTGTTTCCAGAGCACTCATACAAGTCAACTTCCATGTTGATTCGCAGATAACGGCGGCCAAACAGCATCAGCCACTTCAGTACCAGCAACCTTTTAACCAAACGGTCCCAAGGCGCAGGATCTGCAGGATAACCCACAAGCCGAATCTGGCCAACACCAATTCTGCCAACGAACTTTCCGAAAAGACTGAAGTTTCAGAACGAAAACGTGAGCAAACCTGCTGCTCGGCCCAAAGCGTCCACCACAGAAACCAAACGACGACCACTGAGCCGCGGTGCATGTACGGCTGAAAGCGGCCCGGTTGTTCCCCAGCGACAGCTATTCGGGGAATTGCAGTGTTCCTCAACTGAAGATTCAGGAAGTGACGCGACATCAACAGCGACAGTCGCCAAACACCAGAACTGTTTTCCTGGTATTCCTTTCAGCCTCTGCCTTGTCTGCCACGCGCAGAAAATCCACCCAACGTTCGTGCACAGCACTCCAACTCAAAACAACGTCGACGGCTAGATGTCGATCCGCGAATTAATCTGGCGTGAGTGTTGGGTTTGCCGCAGACTTCTTCGTGGCGTTTTTTTTTATTGAGTCATGGAGGTCTCATATGTCAGGTAGGGCGGCGAGTGTTGTGATTACGGTACGTCAGCAAGCGATTCTTCGGGCGTTGAGTGTGGCGACGACGGTGGCGACGACGGTGGCGACGACGGTGGCGACGACGGTGGCGACGACGGTGGCGTATCGCTTGCGTCAACGAGCCAGGATGATTTTACTCGCGTTCGAAAAACAGCTCAATCGTGATATCGCGGCCGCCGTGTCGCTGG
>Ga0209390_10000159_pt1 | contig 119048 bp, 95 predicted proteins | sample BON01_FD_187212 | JGI IMG/M metagenome (GOLD analysis project Ga0209390, IMG submission 187212) | Freshwater microbial communities from Lake Bonney liftoff mats and glacier meltwater in Antarctica - BON-01 (SPAdes) (version 2) | ecosystem: Environmental > Aquatic > Freshwater > Ice > Glacier...
GACTGGATTGAGTTTTTGCGAAGGTCCTTGAATGGGCTCGTTTTCGCGCCGACGCGCCATCAGGCGAAAGAAGGCGTCCTCGCGCCGGATGACAGCGGCAAAGAGATATCCCCCGGCCATGTCGTACGCGGTATTCAGGATCGCTTCGAACACCGGCTGCACGTCCGTCGGCGACTCACTGATGACCTTGAGAATCTCCGCCGTCGCGGTCTGGCGCGCCAGCGCCTCGCGCGTCTCGTTCATCAGCCGCGCGTTCTTCATCGCGATCTGGGCCTGGGTCGCAAACGCCTGCAGCAACGTGATCTGCTTGTCGGTGAAGGGCTGAACTTGCTGGCGCACGATGTTCAGCACCCCGACGACTTCATTGCCCTCGATCAGCGGCACTGCCAAATTGGTGCGCACGCGACCCTGGTCCGCGGCGAATACCGCGACCGGAACTCCGCGCTGGTAGGCATGCGACTGCCTGACGTCGTCCATATGGAAATAGGGCGTATGCAGCGGGTCCTTGCCTAGCAGGTGGGTGACGGGTACCTTGTTGCTGGCCACGAACTCGAAGAATGGCTCGGGCATGTTGCCGCCACGCCCACCTTCGCCAACGGCGATCCCGTCCTTGGCCAGCCAGAGCGCGCCGCTGGTCGCATCGCACAACCGCACTGCATTCTTGACGATGGAATCGAACACGGGCGGCAGGTCGCCGGGCGACGCGTTGATGACCTGCAGCACTTCGGACGTGGCGGTCTGCCGCTCGAGCGCTTCCTGCGTCTCTTTGAACAGGCGCGCGTTCTGGATCGCGATCACCGCCTGGTCGGCGAAACTCTTGAGAAGCGACAGCTCCTTGTCGGCGAAGGGACTCGCCGGCCGGCGCACGACCTGGATCGTGCCTACCCCACGTCCTTCCCACATCAGCGGCGCCATTGCAATCGAATAGTTGCCGACCTGTTCGGCGATACGCCGAATGACCTTCGGCTGGTCGCCGCCGGCCATCGCATCGGCGTAGTGCAACACACGGCCCTCGCGGATGGCGCGCCCGGCAGGCGTACGTTCAACGGGTGCAGGCAGGCTGGCGGCAATCGTCTCGCGCGACGAGCCCAGATAACCGGCAATATCGATCTGGCCCTGCGCATCGACCAGCAGCACGGCCGACTCGTTCGACGCGAACAACGCCTGGCAGCTGCGCAGGATCTGCCCGAATACCGGCTGGGCGTCGCCCATCGCGCGGCCGATCACCTGCAGCACATCGGCCGTGGCGGCCTGCTGTTCCCATGCCTGATCGCGCTCAGACGTACGCTGCGCCACATTGGTTTGCAGGCCCTGCGCCCAACGCGCGTTATCCAGCGCGACCGCCGCATGGCTGGCCAGAAGGCCCAGGCAATCGCGGTCCGCATCGTCAAAGCGGCCAGACGCACCGTCGACATCGGCGTACAGGAAGCCGAGGACCTTCCTGCGCACCACCAGCGGTGCCACCAGGCAAGAGCGCTGGTCCGCTGCCGGGGCGCCCTCGGGTCCATGGCGCAGGCGCGCCGCCCTGGTGCGACGGGCCTCGGTCAACCAGGGCGTGATGGCACGATGCAATGCGCGCGCGTCCTCGCCCGAGGGCAGTTTCGATCCGACGACTTCCGGACCTTGGGCCGTACCGAGCAGCAGCAATACGCGCCGGGCGCCACTGATCTGTGCCGCTGCGGCGATCACACTGTCGTGCACCTCGCCGCTGGAGCGCAATACGCCCATCTGCACGGCCACGGCAGCCAGCTGCCGATAACGCGCAACATCCCGCGCTGCGGTGCCGTCCCCGACCATCGCGCCACCGGAGCTCCCGGCAACACCGGTTGTCGCAGCTGCAGTGAGACGGTTTGGCAGCCCCTGGGAGGGGCGTCCCGTTTTCCGATCGCGGGTTTTCACATTTTTGATGTCGTTCGTCATCGGACCAGCCATCCAGTTGTCTCCTGTCTCAACGCAAGGCAGCAGCCAGCGCGAGGTCTTCCATTCCGGCCAACTGCGGCAGAATAGTAACCCGCCCTTTCGGGAGCGGCAATCGATGACGCCCCTTGCACACGGCGCGATCATCCGACGGCCCGCGCTCGCGGAGTAAAAGCCACGCTCCCGAACGTTGCGCCGGTCGGCAAGGCCGATGCACAATGTCCTTCACGACCACACCGCAATGCAATGCAATGCAACAGGAGGATCCGAGATGGGAAAAACGATCAGTTTCAAACGACCCGATGGCAAGGACGTCCAGGGCTACCTGGCCACGCCGGCTGGCGGCGACAAGGCGCCCGGCGTGGTGGTGATCCAGGAATGGTGGGGCCTGAATGATCAGATCCGGGGTGTGGCGGACAAACTCGCAGCAGCCGGATATCGGGCGCTTGTGCCCGACCTGTACCGCGGCAAGGTTGGCTTGGCTGCCAACGAGGCCGAACACCTGATGAACGCGCTCGATTTCGCCGACGCGGCCAGCCAGGACATCGCCGGCGCAGTCACCCATCTCAAGGGCAGCGGCAGCGCCAGGGTCGGCGTGACCGGCTTTTGCATGGGCGGCGCGCTCACGCTGCTGGCATCGGTTTTTGTGCCCAATATGGACGCGGGCGTTGCCTGGTACGGTTACCCGCCGCTGGAATTCATCGATGCGCGCAAGATCACGGCGCCGCTGATGGCGCACTGGGCCATCGAAGACGGCGCGTTCCCGATCGCCAAGGTCGATGAACTTGAGAGCATGCTGTCGGCGGCCAAGGTGTCGTTCGAGTTCCACCGCTACCAGGCCAAACACGCGTTTGCCAATGAGGAGGCGGACAGCAAGGGAATGGCGATGCTGAAGTACGACGCGGCGCTGGCACAACAGGCCTGGACACGCACCATGGGTTTCTTCGACAAGCACCTGCAATAACCGCCAGGACCACGCCACTTCCCGGGCCGGCGGTGCATGCGGGAGCCGCGACGGACTTTCCCACTGACAATGCGCGTGGACAGCGTCCACCCCGGACGCGCACAACCAGCGCCCTGCCTTCCCGATGACCACTGCCACCGTTCCGCGCCGCGCGATCTTCATGCTGATCGCCCTGACCATCGTCTGGGGCACCAACTGGCCGCTGTTTCCGTATGCGGTGCGCGAGGTCTCGGTCTGGACCTTTCGCGGCGTTGCCATGGCCGGCGCCGGCCTGTCCCTGCTGCTGATCGCCCGCATCCGCGGCGTGCCCATGACCATTCCCCGGCGCTACTGGAAGACCGTTTTCCTGGCGACCACTTTCTATCTGGTGATCTGGAACGTCGCCAGCACCTATGCCGCAGTGTTGATTCCATCGGGCCAGGCCGCAGTGCTGGGATTCACGATGCCGCTGTGGGGCGCCCTGATCGCGTGGGCCGTGTTCGGTGAACGCCTGAATGCACGCCTGCTGCTGGCCGTGGCGCTTGGTGGTATCGGCGTCACGCTGCTGATGGTGCCCAGTTTCCGGGCCTTCGCGGCAGCGCCACTGGGCCTGGCCTGCGGCTTGCTGTCGGCAATCGGCTGGGCCATCGGCACCATGATCCTCAAACGCGGCAACGTGCAGGTGCCGGTGCTGGTGCTGACCGGCTGGCAACTGCTGCTGGGGTCGATTCCGATCAGCATCGTGGCACTCATCATCGGCGACGGCCAGTGGTTCATGCCATCCATGCAGTCGATCGTGGTGATCGTCTGGATCACGCTGATCCCGATGTGTATCGGCAATGTGTGCTGGTTCGCGATCGTCGGCCTGCTACCGGCCAACATCGCGGGCCTGTCGTCGGTGCTGGTGCCAGTGGTGGCCATGGTCTCGGGCGCGATCGTGCATGGCGAGCCGCTGGGGCCCTTGCAGCTGCTGTCGATGGCCTCCTGCGTGGCCGCACTGGTGCTGGCCCTCGGCCTGAAATTACGCGCTCCCGGGTCGAGCCGTTAAGATTGGTGTTTTCCCGAGCCGCGCCGCAATAGCGCGCTGACTGCCATGACACCCGCGATCGACTACCTGAACCCCGACCTTCCTGCGAACCTGCGCATCGTGCCGATGCCCATCGTGGATGCCACGCCCGAGAATCTGGAAGGATTCGGACTGCTCGTGACGCGGCCGGCGAATTGCGTGATCGAGATCGCGCAATGGCCAGCCACCGGCTGGCGCCCGGTCGACACCGATACCGGCGACGAAGGCGGCACCACCGAAGGCCTGTCGGTGAGTGAATGGAAAGGTGATGTGCTGTACGGTCGCAACGAGGCCGTCGGCGGCCACTACATCCTGGCCTATGCCGAATTGCCGGACCAGGCCGTGGAAGACCACCAGCGCGACCCCAAACGCATGCTCCTGTGGCATGCCAACTACCACCCGGACGGTGGCCAGCTGTTCTTCCCGCAGCAAAGGAAGACCTTCCTGGTGCCGCTGGCCCTGCCTGGCGACGACATCATGCCGGACAAGTTCATCTGCTTCCGGTTCGACGGCTCGATGGGCCTGTACATCCACCCCAACGTCTGGCATGAGGGGGTGTTTCCGGTCTCGGGTACGCAGAGCTTCTTCGACAAGCAGGGCGCGGTACATGCCCGCGTATCGGTCGACTTCGCGCGCGAATTCGGTTGCCTGCTGTCGGCCGACATCGCGTAACGCCGGTCCGCCGACCCCAGATCAAGGCGCACTCGCGCACAGCTTACAACAGCGGTCGCAGTTCCCGGGCGGCCTGCTGCAGCGGCGGCAGCCATTGGGCGCAGGTGCGCGCCACATCCGGGCAGGCACCCGGCAACACCACATTGAGCGCCGCCAACGTATCGCCCTGCAGGTTGCGCAACGGAACCGCCAGCGCATGTATGCCGAGTTCATGTTGCTCGCTGGCCAGGCAGTAGTCGTCGCTGCGCAATCGTTCGAACACAGCCCGCAATGCCGATGGGCTGCACACGGTGTACGGTGTCAGCCGCGGCAACGCGCGCCCCTTGAACCACAGGCCCAGTTCCGTGCGCGACTTGGCCGCCAGCAATAACTGGCCCGTGGACGTCGCATGGGCCGGCAGGCGCGCACCAAGGTGCAGACCATAGGCATGCAGTCGGGTTGGTGCGGCCGGCGCCAGGTTGAATCCCTGCCCGCTGTTGGCCACGATGACCACTTCGTCGCCATCGAGCACGACGGTTGAAAAGGCGCCGTGGGTTTGCGCTGCAATCCGGCTCAGCGTGGGCTGCAGCACCCGCGGCAGCCGCGCCGACGACAGGTAACTACCGGCAAATCGCAGCACCTTGGGCGACAACCAGTAGTAGCTGCCGTCCGTCTCCAGGTAGCCCAGGTCGGTCAGGGTCAACAGGTGCCGGCGCGCAGCGGCCCGGCTCAGCCCGGCGCGCTGGGCCGCCAGCGTGGAGTTGAGCCGCTGGCGTTCGGTGTCGAAACTCTCGAGCACGGCCAGGCCCTTGGCCATGCCCTCGATACGATCTGCCTTTTCCATGCTGCCAGCATCTCCCTGAGCATCCGAGCATCTGCCCGTTTTCGACAACTTGTGCGCTATTCGCACAACCAACCCGATGATCGCACAACAGCCGCCCAACGGGCATGGCGCTGCGACCCGTGGCGACCTAAGCTTGCAGTCTATTCTTGACAGAGACCGCCACCATGCGAACCCAGGTTGCCATCATCGGCGCGGGCCCATCCGGGCTGCTGCTCGGCCAGTTGCTGCACAAGGCCGGTATCGACGCTGTCATCATCGAACGCCAGAGCGCGGACTATGTGCTCAGCCGCATCCGCGCCGGTGTGCTGGAGCAGGTCTGCGTCGAGCTGCTGGACGAGGCCGGCGTGGGCGCGCGCATGCACGCGCAGGGCCTGGTGCATGGCGGATTCGAGATGTTGTTCAAGGGCCGGCGCCATCGCATCGATTTGCAGGGCCTCACCGACGGCAAAACCGTGATGGTGTATGGCCAGACAGAAGTGACACGCGACTTGATGCAAGCACGCACCGCGGCCGGCCTGCCCACGGTGTACAACGCCGCCAATGTGAGCGTGCACGACTTCGATGGCGCCCGCCCGATCGTGCGCTATGAGACCGATAGTCCCGAGGGCAAACAGCGCCATGAACTGCGCTGCGACTTCATCGCCGGCTGCGACGGTTTTCATGGCGTTTGCCGCGCCAGTGTGCCGCCGGATGCCATCACCCGGTACGAAAAGGTCTATCCGTTTGGCTGGCTAGGCATGCTGGCCGACGTGCCGCCGGTATCACACGAACTCATCTACGCCAACACCGAACGCGGCTTTGCCTTGTGTTCCATGCGCAGCGCAACGCGCAGCCGGTATTACGTGCAGTGCAAGCTGGACGACAAAGTCGAACAATGGTCCGACGATGCGTTCTGGGACGAGTTGCGCCTGCGACTCGACCCCGAGGCGCGTGACCGACTGGTCACCGGGCCGTCGATCGAAAAGAGCATTGCGCCGCTGCGCAGCTTTGTCGCCGAACCGATGCGTTTCGGCCGGTTGTTCCTGGCAGGCGACGCGGCCCACATCGTGCCGCCCACAGGCGCCAAGGGGCTGAACCTGGCCGCCAGCGACGTGAAATACCTGTCCAGCGCCCTGGTCGAGCATTACCGCGACAAAACCGATGCGGGCATCGACCATTACTCCGACCGCTGCCTGCGCCGGGTCTGGAAGGTCGAGCGTTTTTCGTGGTGGTTCACGTCGCTGATGCACCGTTTCCCCGATAGCGCCGGCTTCGGGCAAAAGGTGCAGGAAGCCGAGCTGGACTACCTGATCCACTCCAAGGCGGCATCGCTCTCGCTGGCTGAAAACTATGTCGGTCTGCCGCTCGATTTCGCCGAACCGTGACGTGAGGCCATAGGAACGGGCGCTTCCGGGCGCCCGCTACGCCGTACCGATGAACGCCGTGCTGTCACCATGGCGAACCGCGCCGGCATCACGATGCGGTAAATTGCAGTCCACTATGCCCATTAGCACCAAGTCCCCTGCCCCTTTCAAGCCGCTGCGCGGCGTGCGCATACTGAGCCTGGCGCTCAACCTGCCCGGACCCGCGGCGCTGATGCGGCTGCAGGCGCTGGGTGCGCGATGCAGCAAGGTCGAGCCGCCCTCACGCGATCCGATGGGGCTTTACAACCGCACTGCCTACGACACGTTGCACCAGGGCGTGAAAGTGTTCAACGCCGACCTGCGCACCGACGCCGGCCAGAAGGCCGTGCACAGGGAGTTGGCGCGCGCCGATGTGTTGCTGACCTCGTTTCGGCCCTCCGCACTGCGCAAGCTCGGCATGGACTGGGCGACGCTGCACAAGATCTACCCCGCGCTCAGCCAGGTCGACATCGTCGGGGCCCGCGGCGAGCGCGCCGAAGAGCCCGGCCATGACCTGACCTATATGGCTGAACACGGCCTGGTGAATGGGCTGGACCTGCCGCCCAGCCTGTTCGCCGACATGGGCGGTTCCGTGATGGCGGTCGAAGCTGTCATGGGCGCCTTGCTGCACCAACACCTCAAGGGCAAAGGCAGTCATGTGCAGGTCGCGCTCGGTGAAGCCGCAGCCTACCTGGGCCTGCCCCACAGTTGGGGCATGACCACGCCTGGCGGCGCGATCGGTGGCGCCCATGCCGGGTACCGGGTCTATGCCTGCAAGGACGGACGGGTGGCAGTGGCGGCGCTGGAACCGCATTTTGCGTTGGCCTTGTGCACCGCAGCAGGCATCGAAAACGTGGATCGCGACACGATGACAGCGGTGCAGACGCACGAGACGATCGCCCGTTTCCTGGCCGGGCTCACGCGGCGCAAAATAAATGCACTGGCGGTGAAGCGGGATATTCCGTTGTTCACCCTCGCAAAGTGAAACGACCAACCAGACCCAAGTGAACCACGTGTGCACAGTGGCGTTTGCCGAGTTGCGTCCTCCCATCGCCGCTGCCCGCCGACGCTCACACCTGCTCCGCGTTCAGATGGTTCCGTCGGCCCGCAGCGCATCGAAGCGTTCGGGGTCGATACCGAGCCAATCGAGGTAGATCGCCCGGTTGTGCTGGCCCAGGTCGGGTGCAGCACCACGGGCCTGAACTGGCGTGGCGGACAGTTGCATGGGTGAGCCGAAAACCGTTACCGACTTGCCACCGACCTGAACGGGCACGAACATGTCGCGTGCTGCCAGATGCGGGTCGGCCACCACCTCGTCCATGCTTTTTACCGGCGTCAGTGCAATACGATCGCCGGCCATGGCCTCGAGTTCAGCCTTGCTGCGGTTCGCGAACCAACCCTCGATGACCGGGCGCAACCGACGCTCGTAAGTGGCCGGATCGAATCGCTTGCGCATCGTGTCAATCTCCGGGTCCTCGGCCAGCTCGGGCATACCGAAGACAGCGCAGGCCTCGCGCCACAACTTGTCGCTGTAGCTGCCGAAGAACACATGGCCGTCCTTGCACGCATATTGACCGTACGGCCGGGCGAACGGGTGCTCATTGCCCATCGGAGTGGCGACGATACCCGCCATCGTGTAATTGACGATGGCGTTTTCGGTCAGGGTCACCACAGAGTCCTGCTGCGCGACGTCGACGCGCTGACCCAGGCCGCTACGATCGCGTTCGCGCAGCGCGGCGAGCGTGGCGATGGTGGCATAAAACGACGCGGCGAGGTCGCCGATGATGCTGCCCACGCGCACCGGCGGCGACGCGGCCTCGCCGTTCATCGACCATAAGCCCCCTGCGGCCTGCGCGGTGCTGTCGAAGGCCGGGCGGCGCGAATGCGGCCCGCTCTGGCCGAAACCGCTGATCGAGGTGTAGATCAGCTTCGGGCACAGCGGCTTCAACGTCTCGTACCCCAGGCCCAGCTTGTCCATTGTGCCGGGGCGGAAGTTCTCCATCAAAATGTCGGCCTTGGCCGCCATCTCCAGGAAAAGCGCGCGGCCCTCGGGGCGCTTCAGATCCAGGCTGATGCCCATCTTGTGACGGTTGTATTGCGCGAAATATCCGCTGCCCTGCCCCTCGGTGCCGTCGGCGAAGGGCGGAAAGCCGCGCACGAAATCAGGGTCGCTGGGGTGTTCGACCTTGATCACCGTGGCGCCCAGGTCGGCCAGCATCATCGTGCTGTAGGGCCCGGCGACGACCCGCGTGACGTCGAGAATGGTGACGCCGCTCAGCGACGCGCCGCGTTCGGCAGTAGGAGGTGATGTGGACATACCGTTTTCCTTTTCGTGAGGGGAGCGCAGCGAATCACCAGCCGCCGCTGGCCAGCCATGCATCGAGCACATCGAGGCGGTCTGAGCCCCAGAAGGGTTCATTGCCAACCAGGATGAAGGGTGAGCCAAAGACGCCGCGCTCAATACTGCCAGCCACTGCTTCGCGCAGGTCCAGCCGCGCTTCGTCGCTGGATTCGCCCACACGCAGCGCATCCGGGTCGATACCCAGCGCCGGCTCCTGCGCGGCAACGTCGGCGATCTCCTGCGGTAGCGACAAGTCCTTGCCGAGCCGCCAGTAGCGGTCATACACAGCGCGCGCGAAGGCCGCTTCGGAACCCGGATGGTGACGCCGCACCCAGTAGAACGCGCGCGCCGCTGCCCGGGGGTCCATCATCGGATCGCTGATCTTGCGCGCAAGCTCCAGGCCGTGCTGCCGCATGTAACGCGCCGCGTCATGCAGCACGTAGTCCCCCTTCAGTGGCGTCTCCAGCAATGGCTTGAGGCCCATCACCTTCATCACCGACACGCCCAGCAACATGCTGTGCCACTGCACCGTGCGGCCATGGCGCGCGGCGATGGCCTCGATGCGCAAGCTGGCGAAGTAGCCGTAACCGGAAATGAAGTCGAAATAGAAGTCGATCGGCGCTGGTGCGCCGGCACTCGACGTAGGCGTGGAAGAGTCGGTCATGGCGCGGCCCCTCAGTGAATCGCTGCGTACATGATCTTCTCCTCGCTCGCCTCGGTGGCCGAATACTCCTCGACCACCTTGCCCATGCGCTGCACCAGAATGCGGTCGGACAGCGCCATGATCTCGGGCAGGTAGGAGGAGATAACCACTACGGCCTTTCCTTCATCGGCCAATCGGTTGATCAAGTCGTGAATCTCGCTGATGGCGCCGACGTCGACGCCGCGTGTCGGCTCGTCAAAGATGATCAGTTCGGGCTCCTGAATCAGCGACTTGGCGATCACCACCTTCTGCTGGTTGCCACCAGAGAGCTCGATGGCCTTGACGTCGCGGTTGATGGCGCGGATGTTGAGCCGTTTGATCCACGACTCACCGACCTCGCCCGCCTCGGACCTGGATACCAGCGTGCGCTGCCCGCGCAGCTTGGCCAGCAATCCCAGGTAGATGTTGTCAGCGATCGACTTGGTCTCGAAAAAGCCCTCGATCTTGCGGTCCTCCGTGACATAGGCGATGCCGTCACGCACCGCCTCAGCGGGCACAAAATAACGCACCGCGCGGCCGTTGAGAAAAACTTCGCCACCGTGCATGAAGTCGCGCTTGATGACACCCGCCACCACCTTGAAGGTCTCGGTGCGGCCCGATCCTACAAGGCCGAAAACGCCAGTGATCTGGCCAGCGAACACCGACAGCGAGTTGTTCTTCACCATCGCCGCCATGCGCAGGTTCTGCACCGAAAGCACACGTTTGCCCTGCGCCCGGACGTGACTCTTGCGCTGGCCATACAGCGTCTGCGACAGGTCGCGGCCGACCATCGCCTGCACGATACGGTCGCGGTCGAAGTTCGCGGTGTCGTCGGTGACCACATGCCGGCCGTCGCGCAGGATGGTGATGCGGTCGGACACCTGCAGGGCTTCCTCGAGCGCGTGCGAGATGAAGATCACCGAAACGCCTCGGCTCTTGAGGTTGGCGATCAGATCGAAGAAATACTTCTTCTCCTCCGGCGTCAGGCTGGCGGTAGGTTCATCGAAGATGATGACCCGAGCCTTGTGTAGCACCGCGCGGGCGATCTCGACCATCTGCTTCTTTGCCGCGCCGAGCAGGCTGACCTGCGCTGTCGGATCGACGTCGAACTGCAGCGACTGCATGAACTGTTGCGCAGCGATGTAGATGCCGCGCAGCCGGTTGAAGAAATGCTCCTGTCCGAGGAACAGATTCTGCGCCACGGTCATCGTCGGCACCAGACTGGTCTCCTGGAACACCATCGCAATGCCCAGCTCGCGCGCCTCGTAGGGCGTCTGCGGATTGACGACACGGCCCTCCACCCGCATCTCGCCCGAGCTGAGCGTGACCACACCGGCCATGACCTTGGTCAAGGTCGATTTGCCGGCGCCGTTCTCGCCGACGATGGCGTGCACTTCGCCGGGCATCAGCGCGAAGTCGACATCCTCGATCGCCGGCACGCCCGCGTATTTCTTCGTGGCCTTGCGCAATTCCAGGATCGGCACAATGGGGGTGGGCACGGTGCTCATATGGCAAGGCTCCTTTCGGTATCGGTGATAGACAGGCGAAGCAAGCGCTTGCGGCCCTGGGCCAACAGGTACAACTGATCCGCACATTCCACTGCGGCCACCACACCGTGGTGCTGTCCGTCGAAGCGGCTGTGCAGTGAATAACGGATCAAACCTGCGTCATCGAGGCGGATGACCAGCCCGTAGGATCGCGGTGGCGCCCAGGGTTTGACCACGCCCATCATCTTCAGGTGTGCGCCCTGCATCGGTTCAAGGAAGGTGTTGCCGGAGTTCAGCGCAGGTGCAATCCAGTAGGCCGGATCAACCTCCTGCAGCATGCGCTTGCGAAACGCGGTTTCGCGCAACACGAACTCGACCAGCTGCGTGCGCAGCGCGAAACAGGTCAGCCAATAGCCACCGCCAGCCGCTGGGGTGATGCGTGACGGGTAGCCCGGCAGGTTGTCGAGCAACGGCACCGGCACACCGCCATTGGCACCGACGCGCAGCACGCGATGGCGCCAGCTCTCGCAAACCAACGCGCCGACACCGGCCGCGCAGGTGCCATAGGCATAACTCAGACCGCCGGCCCGCTCGCGTCCCTGCTGCGTGGCCAGGTCGAACTCAACCAATCTGCCGCTGTGGCCGATTTCCATCAGGTCGTGTTTCCAGCGTTCGGGCGGCTGTGTGGCCGAGCCGTCGCTTGCCAGCAGATTGCCATCGGAACCGAACGCCAGCGCATTCACGCTGTTGAGCGCACGCCCTTCGGCGGAGGTGAACACCAGGCCGTCATGCGCGCCACCAACGATGCGCACTTCGCGGCCACCCAGCGCCAGCGCCAGCCCGCCGCCGGGCACGCAGGCGATGGCGGAGATGACGGTATCGACAGACGCCGCCTCGCGCGGCGCCCATTGGGTGCTGTCGCCGTCGTGTTGCCAGACCTTGTTGCCGTCGACGACATAGACGGATGCACCATCGCTCGCCAGGTCCGCCGGTGCAGTGAGTTGGGCCAGCACGGCCGCATCTTCGACCAATGTGTTGGACTTCAATGCGCCGTCGAATACCGGCACGGTGATCGACGCATCGCCGCGTCCAAGCAGGCGGTCGCTCCACTCTTTGATAGCGGCAATCATGACGTCCTTCCCCAGCGCCGGTCGTACTGTACGAAGTCCGGATCGGCGTCGGGCAGCGTGTAGCGGCCGATGCGGTTGTTCATGATGCCGCCCAGGTAGAGATAGCCGCGGTGTTCGCGCATCGAGGTGATCATCGGGTGGTTCTCGCCACCCAGATCCCACAGTGTTTCCAGTACTTCGCCCTGTTCGTTGAACTTCAGCACGCAGCCGGTGTTGATGTTCGGGAACAGCCACTCATCGCGCGGCACCTGCTTGGCCATGCGTTGGCGGAAACCCGGCATGCGCCAGGCCAGGTCCAGCGCCGGGCAGCGCATGCCGACCAGCGACATCCAGTAGTTGCCGTCCGACGAGTTGTTGATGTTGTCCGGGAAACCGGGCAGGTTCTGCAGCACGAACTCGGTGGTGCCGGCCTTCGGCCCGTCGAACCAGTGGCGCTTGACACTGCAGCCCCAGGTCTCGGCGAACAGGAACGACTGGCCGTCGCTGGCGATGCACACGCCGTTCGGGAACTGCAGGTCGCGGAGTACCGTATGCGTCTTGCCGCTGCGTGTGTCATAGCAGATGATGCGCCCGTTGCCCCGCGCCTCCAGCCCGTCCGTGGCCCACTCGTGCATCTCGTAGCGCACCGTCGCCTCAGAGAAGAAGATGCGGCCGTCGTCGGTGATGTCCAGGTCGTCGGCCAGGCGCAGCCGGCTGTCGTCGTTCACCGACATATAGTTGCGGTTCGTCTCGTCGGTGACTTTCTCCACCACACGTTGCGGTGTCACCCGGTACAGGCCCATGCCACCGATGCACACGTACAGGTTGTCCTGTCGGTCGAACGCCATGCCCAGCGGGGTGCCGCCGATATGCGCATAGACCTCCATGCGTTCGTATTCCGGCGGAAAGAACCGGATGATGTCGCCATGGCGCGAGCCGGCGTACAGATTGTTGTCACGGTCGAGGATCACGTCCTCGGGGCCTTCGATACGGCCCAGGCCGATGACCTTGACGCTGCGCAACTTGTCGTTCTGTGCCCAGGCGGTTCCGCAATCGGGCGCGGTCGACGGTAACGGCGGCAGCGCATGGTAGGTCGGGCTGACATAGACTTTGCTGACGATACGATGGCGGTTCTTGAGCCAGCGGATGTCGATCACCGCAGCCAGGATGAGGATACTGGCCAGCACCATGCGGTTGTAGCCGCCATGCAGCGACAACGACGTCATGCCGTTGATGACCAGCAGCACGATCAAGGTGCCGACCATGGCCTTCATCACCGAGCCCTTGCCGCCGCCCAGGCTGATGCCACCGATCACAGCTGCGGTCAGCACCGTGACCTCCATGCCGACACCGATGTCGCCGCCGGCGGTGGCGAGGCGAGACGCAAAAAAGATACCGGCGACCGCAGTAAGTGCACCGCTGGCCACGTAGGTCAACGCCACCGTTCGGCGCACGGCAATGCCGGTGTTGTAGGCCGAACGACGCGAGCCGCCGATGGCCGTGATGTGCCAGCCGGGCCGTAGCCGGGTCAGGAAAATGTGTCCGAACACCGCGACCACTGCATAAAACCAGACCACGGCAGGCACGCCGAACCAGTCGCCGCTGCCGATCGCCTCCCAGGCCAGGGACTCGGGGAAGCCGCCGGCAATAGCGGTCGAATAGTCGGCGATCGCCAAGTCGTACATCGCGCGGTAGATGATCAGCGTGATCAAGGTGGTCAGGAACGCGCGCAATCGGAAATAGCCGATCAGCACACCATTGACCGCGCCGAGCAGCGCACCGACGAGCAAGGTCACCACCACTGCGCCAAGCACCGGCCATTCGAGCACGTGCATCAGGAATAGCGCGGTGAAATTGGTCAGCGCAAACGTCGACCCCACCGACAGGTCGATGCCGCCGACGATCATCACCAGCGCCATGCCGAACACGATGAAACCGATTTCTCCGGCCTGGCGCCCGGTATTGGCCAGGCTGTATGGCGAGAAGAAGTTGGGCAGCAACTGCGACAGACCGATGACCACCAATGCCAGCACGGCCACCGGGATAGCCGTCTCCATCCAGCGTTTGGCCAGAATTTCGCCGAGCAGATGATCGGGCCAATAGCGGTAGCGCCAGCGTGTCAGCCGGTCGCGCGGCGACTCGGCAGTCGGAGCCGCGGCGGCACCGGCTGGAAACTCGCCAGATGGATTCAATGTGTTTTCCATAGTGTTGCGATCAGGTTACGGGCGGCAAACCGCGTGCCGGCAAGCGCCAGCATCGCGGAACGGCCAAGCCGTGGCGTGTCGAGCACGCCAGGCCGGGCAGCATGGATCAGGACTTGCTCAACTTCCAGCAAGTACCTGCGATGCTGGCATTGGCCTTGGTGATCGGGATCAGGGTGGTGTAGATCGAACCCTTCAGGCCTTTGGTTTTGCCCGGGTTCTGCAGCAGCCACTTGATCTGCGCCGCCATCGTGGTGGCCTGTGTCGGAACGTCATAACTCAGGTCGAGGTCGTACGCACCGCTCTTGACCTGATCACAGGCACCCTTTTGCTCACCGCCGCCCGAGGTCGCGAGAAAGACCTTGCCCGTCAGACCGGCTTCCTTGATGGCCGCTGCCGTACCGGAATCCATGCCGTCCCAGAAACCGACGATGCCGCACAGATCGGGATGCTGCTTGAGCACAGTCTGCGTGATGCCCTTGGCCTTGGCGGCGTCCCAATCGGCAGCCTGGCTGGACACGACATTGATTTGTGGATTTTTCGCCAGCACGTTCTCCACACCCTTGAGCGTGTAGGCGCTGGCAGCGGCCGACAGCGCGCCTTGCACGATCGAGATCTTGTTGGACTTGCCCTTGCAGGCGTTGACAACGGCGGTCGCCGCCTCCTCACCAATCTCGACCCAGTCCGCGCCGACATAGGCCACCGACGAATACGACGAGCGCATATTGATCTGGATCACCTGGATGCCTTCACTCTCGGCCTTGCGCAGCAGCTTGGCGTAGGTTTGAACGTCGGGGTTGTGCACCACCAGAACATCCGGTTTTTCGCCGATCAAGCTCGTCACTGCCTGCGCGCCGGCGCTGGTGCTCCAGTTCGGATCACGCACCACAATCTTCACGCCCAGGGGTTCGAGCTCGCGCTTGAGCCCTTCGAGCCAGCCCTGCGCAAGGTCAAAACCCAGCGCCACGGGAACATAGGCGACAACTTTGCCCTCCATGGTCTTGCGATAGGCGTCGCGGAACGGTTCGTCCAGGCCTTTGCCCTGGGCGAAAGCGCCCATGCTGGTGCCAATCGCAGCTGCGATTGCGATGGTTTTGAAAATGCTGAGTCGTTTTGTCATGCTTGTCTCCATTGGGTTATTGATGTGTGTCCGGACGGGCGAATGGAACGCAATGCCTGCGTCATATATCGCCCTGCTGGGCGGTTTCTTCGTTGCGTGGATTAACGAACGAATCGATCAGGATGGCGACCAGCAGCACCACCCCCTTAACCAGGTTCTGGGCCGAATACGACACGTCCATGATCGTCATGCCATTGAGCAAGGTGCCGATCAGCAAGGTGCCGATGATCACGTTGATGACGCCCCCGCGCCCGCCTGACAGACCGATGCCGCCGAGCACCACGACCAGAATCACGTCGTAGATCATGGTGGAGTTGTAGATCCGCGTGGGCATGGAGTTCACCGACGCGGCCATGATCATGCCGGCAAAGGCCCCGATCAGCGCGGCCAGCACATACTGCAGCACGATCACCGGCCGTGTCGGGATCCCGGTGGTTCGTGCGCCAAAGGGGTTATCGCCGATGGCGTAGATATAACTTCCCAGTCGCGTGCGGCGCAGGAAAAAAGCCACCGCCACAGCGACCAGACCGAACATCACAACCGGCATCGGTACACCGGCCAGCGTGCCGCGGCCGACCCATGCCAGGGAGTCGAGTTTCGGGCTCCACTGCACCACGTCGAGGCGGAAAAAGGCCACCTGCCCGAGCCCCGCCAGGAATAGTCCGGAAGCCAGCGTTGTAAACAGCGACGGCACCTCGGCATAAGCCGTGAGCCAGCCGTTGATCAGGCCAAAGACCAGAGCCAGCACCAGCGCAGCAGCAAAGGCCACCGGCACCGAATGACCATCCTGCACCATTTGCAGGATCAACCCGGCTGGCACTGCCAGCACTGCGACCATGGAAATGTCGATGCCCCGGCCAATGACAATGATCGCCATGCCCAGGCCCAGGATGCCGAGGATCGCGACGTTCTGCAGCAGCCCCAGCATGTTGCCGGTGTTGAGGAATCCGGGCAGCATCACCGAGAAGCCGGCGAACATAAGCGTGAAGATCGTAAACACGATCGTTTGCTGGGATAGGCGGGGTAGCCTCACATTGCGTCTCCATTATTTTTTCGAACCGGGGTTGATCGTCGGTGTCACACGACATTGTTGCAATGTTGGAAACACACAATATTTTTTCATTTACTGTGTGTTATCTACAATATCCGCATGAATTCACCACATGAATCTCCCAGGCGCTGGCCGTCCTACGACCCCGACGATCTGGACGACCCCGATCTGACTGGCGATGGTGCAGTGCCGGCACAAGGTCCTGCCCCCGACGCGTTGACTGCGCTGCGCTTGCAAGTGGCACAGTCGCGCGACCGCGAACGGGCCTGGCGGGCCGTGTCCGACACGGCCCGCGACCTGACCGTGCTGCGCGAGCCCGAAGGTGTACTGCAGGCCATCGTCGAGCGCAGCCGTGCCTTGCTTGGCAGTCACATCGGCTGGATTGCCGGGCCCGACGTCGATCGCGAGGACGACCTGGTCGTCCTCGCGATCGACGGTGTCACTGCCGAATGGGCGCAGTTGATGCGCGTAGCGCAAGGGCGTGGCGCCGTCGGCTACGTGCGGCGCACCCGCTCACCCTTCGCAACGGCCGATTATTTCGCCGAGGAACGGGTCACGCACGACGCGCAGATCGATGCGACCTTGCGCGGCGAGGGCGTGCAGTCCATGTTGGCGGTGCCGATGCTGTCGGGAACTGACTTCGTCGGCGTTCTGGTGCTCGCCGACCGTGTCGCACGCGACTACACGCACCCCGACATCGCCACGCTCGGGATGCTCGCAGCACACGCGGTGGTGGCGGTGCGCAACGCGCAAGCCCATGCGCAGACCCGTGCGGCGCTGGCGCAGGCCGAAATCAGCAACCAGCGACTGCAACAGCAAACCGACGCGCTTGAGATGGCGGCCGAGGCACATGAGCGGCTGACGCGCCTGGTGGCCCAGGGAGGCAGCCAGGCCGATGTGTGCCGCACCGTCGCCAGCCTTCTTGGCGCCGATGTGGTGGTGGTCGATGGCGCCGACACGGTACTGTGCAGCGCCGGGCCCGACGGCGCCGGTGTGAACAGGGCCGGCACGGCACTGGCCCGTTGGCTGCAGGGACTGCAGTTGCACGCCGCACTTGACGACAGCCGCCTCAGCGGTCGCTCCGTGGCCATGGCTGCGCCGCCGGGGCGCGTGGGCCGGCTGGCAGCGATCGTGGGTGGCAGCCGCCTGCTTGGGGGCCTGCTGGTGCTGAGCGCGGCGCCGCTGTCCGAGGTGGCGGTGCGCACCCTGGAGCGCAGCGCACTTGTCATGGCGCTGATGCTGCTGGCGCCGAAGTTTCCGGTTGACGTGCAGGCCACCGACTCTGAGCACTTGCTCGCGGACCTGCTGCACCCGTTGCGCGTCGGTAGCGCGGCGCTCGCCGGCCAGGCTGTGGCGCGCGGGCTGGCGCCCGGCACCATGACTGTACTGGCGCTGCTCGAGGTCGCCGCGGCCACCACGGCGGCGGTGCAACGGCGGCTACGCGCCCGGCTGGACGACCCACGCGCAATCGTGTGCCAACTTGACGGCCGCGTTGTCGTGCTGTGCGCTGACATCGGCCCCGAGGCGCTACGCCAAACGCTGCTCAAAGCGCTGGACGAGTTACCCCGGCTGCCAACCGTAGGACTGGTGTCGGCGCGATGCGACACGCTGGCGCTGCTGCCCGGCAGCTTCGCCACGCTGCACCAGGGCCTGGCGCTGCTGCGCACGCTGGCAGCGGACGCGCCCGCCACCCTGGGCGCCATCCGTCTGGTTGACGAACTCGCGCCCTTTGTCGCGACCTTTGGCAGCAGCGCGCCGGCCGGCGCCCCAGCGCCACAGACATTTATCGACGCGACCATCGGGGTTTTGGTGGCACACGACCGGGCACGCGGCACGAAGCTGGCGTCGAGCCTGCTGATGTACCTCGACCTGGGTTGCAGCGCCAAGGCGGCAGCCAACCGCCTGGAGCTGCACGTCAATACGCTGCACAACCGCCTGGCGGCAGCCAGCGCGTTGCTCGGTCCATGGGAGCTGCCGGGGCGCCGCCTGGCATTGCACCTGGCGCTGCAGTTGCACGCATTGCGCGCGCCGCCGCCGGAGCCGGGCTGAAGCCGCGCGCGGACCGGGCGCTCGCTATATTGCGGGCTCGACTTCAGCCGAGCCCGAGCGCCTTGTGTGCCAGCGCCAGCAATGCGGCGCGCTCGGCTGCTGGCAGCTGAGCCAGGATCTTGACCTGCAAGGCTTCCACCACCGGCCGGATGGCAGCCAGCAATTGCGCACCCTCGGGCGTGACGTGCAGTTGGCGCGCCCGGCGATCCTGCTCGCTGACCACCCGCCTCACTAAACCTTTGCGCCCCAGGCGGTCGATCACCCCGCCGATCGTCGGGCGGTCGAAGCTGATGGTCGCCGCCAGGGTCGCCTGGTCGATGCCGGGCTGCTGGGCCATGCCATCGAGGCAGACGCGCGTTTCCGCTTGTTCATCTTTGCCCCCGCGAACGACGCCGGTGGCCCCGGCAGTGCCGTCGCCGCGCTGTGCGACTGGCTCGAACACGACCTGGTGGCGTATTTCGCCGCCATCCTGCGCGTGCGCGGCTGACCCGCGAAAGCCGCGCAACCGTCGGCGGTCTCGCTGGCGGCAGGAAAGCCTGTTCGTCAGGCCGTTTCCCCGGACCCAGGCTGGCGGTCGGGTCAAGTGGTTTGATCACCCGCCCCGCAATGGATCAACGGCGGTTCCAGGATGGCCCGGATGACCTTCGGCCCGCACGGAAGTCCCCTTGCCCCGGCCCCTGCATCCCGTTGGGGAATATCAGGTGAGCCACGTAACCCTGCCGGTTGAAATGTCGTGCATTGCACCGACGACCTTGACCTTGCCCTGCGCCACCAGATTTTTGATAACCTCACTCTTCTTCATCACTTTCGAAACCGCATCATTGACGTTTTGATCAGCGAGTTTTTGCACCAACTCTTTATCCTTGGAGCTGGGCACGCCCTTGTAGTTGAGCTTCTTGAGTGATGGACGGATGTTCTCCAGCATGGCAGTCAGATTGCCGAGCTTGGCGTTGTCTGCAGCACCCTTGATGGCGCCACATTCGGTGTGGCCCAGAACCACAATTAGCTTGGCGCCGACGAGTTGCGTGGCAAATTCCAAGCTGCCCAGAATGTCAGTGTTAACAAAGTTGCCGGCGATCCGTGCGGCAAAGATATCACCCAAACGCTGGTCAAATACCAGCTCAGGGGGGACACGGCTGTCGATGCAACCGACGACGGCCGCAAACGGAGATTGCTGATTGGCGGTTTCCTTCACTTGCTTGAGCAAGTCGCAGTTGCGGGTTTTTCCCGCCAGGAAGCGATCATTACCATCCTTGAGAAGTTGCAGAGCCGCATCCGGCGTAGTGGCGCCTTGTGTGACGGATGTAAACACTTCACAGCTTTGCTCAGCCTTTGACCCACTTGCGAAAGCGGCGACCGACAAAGCGCTGAGTGATTGCACGGCAAGGCGCCTGGACACCATGGTGTGATCCTTTTTGGTGTTGCATCGATTTGCAATATTGCGTTATGTTACACAATCGGACTTCAGAACGAGACTTTTTGCCGATATTTGGTTATCGGAGATTTAGCTGGCGTCGAGCCTGCTGATGTACCTCGACCTGGGTTGCAGCGCCAAGGCAGCAGCCAATCGCCTGGAGCTGCACGCATTACGCGCGCCGCGGACGCGCCCCGGCTGAGAGCGTGGGAGAACGAAACCAGCCCACCCCGTGCTGCGCCAACCGCTGCGCCGAGATGGTACCCTCGGCCGCACTGCCAGGACGTACGGAATGCGTAACGCGCTCCCGTTACCTGTCCCAACCCCGATCCGGCGATCCGTCTCGGCGGAACGCCAACAGAAAGCCCCCACGCATGTCCATCCAATGGTTTCCCGGCCACATGCACTCGACCCGCAAAGCCATCGCCGAGCGCATGCCGGAGATCGATGCCGTGATCGAACTGCTGGACGCGCGTTTGCCCGGCTCCAGCGCCAACCCGCTGCTGGCGGAGCTGACGCGCGGTAAGCCCTCGCTCAAAGTCCTGAACAAGCAGGACTTGGCCGACCCGCTGCAGACAGCCCAGTGGCTGGCCCACTACCAGGCCCAGGCCGGCACCCAAGCCTTGGCCCTGGACGCCAGCGCCACCGCGCCTGCCCGCCAGCTGATTGCCGCCTGCCGCAGCCTGGCACCCCTGCGCGGCGGCATGGTCAAGCCGATGCGGGTGCTGATCTGTGGCATCCCCAACGTGGGCAAGTCGACTTTGGTCAACACGCTGCGCGGCAAGCGCGCGGCGAAGACCGGCGATGAGGCAGGCATCACCAAGACCGAGCAGCGCATCGTGCTGGAGGACGACTTCTACCTGTACGACACGCCCGGCATGCTGTGGCCGCGCATCACCATCGAACAAAGTGGCTACCACCTGGCCGCCAGCGGCGCCGTGGGCCGCAATGCCTACGACGACGAAGAGGTCGCGCTGGCCTTGCTGACGCAGATGCTGCGGCACCACGCTGACCGGCTGCAGGCCCGCTACAAGTTGGACGATCTGTCGGGCCTGAACGACGAAGCCGTACTAGCCGAGATCGGCCGCAAGCGCGCCGCGCTGCTGCCAGGTGGCCGGCCGAACCGGCAAAAGGCTGCCGAGATCGCAATACACGACTTTCGCAGTGGTGCCTGGGGGACGATCACGCTGGAGACGCTTGAGGAATTTGCGCAGTGGGCAGCGCAGGCCAAAACGCTGGATGCCGAACGCGAGGCCAAGCGGGCAGCGCGCAGCAAGAAGACGTCACCCCAGCGCGGCCAGGACGGCCAGGGCGGAGATGACGGCGGCGCGGCGACATGAGATGAAACAGGGCACGCTGATCGCCATCGCGAGACCACGCGTCGCACGCGCACCCGGGCTGGGAACAATCTCAATATTTCACCCGACGAAACGCCCCCACCCCAGCCGGTGCCATCAGCGCCGCTAACATGAACCGGCTGGGGCCCCGTGTGGCGATGCCCCGCGTGTGAAAAAAACCTCTCCCGGGCCTGAACAAGTAACAGATGAAAGCACCCACCGTGTCCGACTGGTATTCCATCTCCAATGCTGCCGCCATTCCCACACCCACCGTGCTGGTGTATCCCGACCGGGTCGCGCAAAACCTCAACCGCATGGTCGCGATGGCCGGCGACGTGTCGCGGCTACGCCCGCATGTCAAGACGCACAAGTTGCCGCAGATCATCGCGCTCAAGCGCAAGGCCGGCATTCACAAGTTCAAGGTCTCGACCATTGCCGAGGCCGAGATGACGGCTGCGGCTGGCGGCGAGGACATCCTGCTGGCCTACCAGCCGGTCGGCCCGAACATCGCGCGGCTGGTGGCATTGATGCGGCGTTTTCCGGACACGCAGTTCTCGACCCTGGTCGACGACCCGGCCAACCTGGTTGCGATCAGCCGTGTGGCTGTTGCCGAGAACGTACAGATCACGCTGTACCTGGACCTGAACGTCGGCATGAACCGCACCGGCATCGTTCCCGATGCGGCGGCCGCCGACCTGTATCGTGCCATGGGCAAAGCGCCCAGCATTGTCGTGGGCGGCTTGCATGCCTACGACGGCCATCTGCGCAACACCGACAGCCAGGCGCTTTCCAGGGCGGTCGACGCCGCGTTCGCGCCGGTCTGGCAACTGCGCGACCAGATGCGCGGCGAGGGCCTGCCGGTGCCGCGCACCATCGCCAGCGGAACGCCGACCTTTGCCGTGCTGGCGCAGCAGCCCGACACCGAGGTCGGCGCTGGCACCACGGTGTTGTGGGACTTCGGCCAGGCCGAGGTCTGCCCCGACCACCATTTCCTCAACGGCGCAATGCTGATGTCCCGGGTCATCAGCAAACCCACACCCGACCGCCTGTGCCTGGACCTCGGCCACAAGGCGGTGGCGGCAGAAATGCCGCAACCCCGGGTACGGCTGATGGGGCTGGAAGATGCCAGCCTGGTGTCGCAAAGCGAAGAGCACCTGGTGGTACAGACCGAGCGCGCCGACGATTACCAGGTGGGCGATGTGGTGTACGGCATTCCGCGCCACATCTGCCCGACGATGGCCCTGCACAGCGATGTGTGGGCGGTGCACAAGGGCGTCGCCGACGAAAGCTGGCCGGTGGTGGCGCGCGCCCGCAAGATCACCATCTGACCGTTCCCTGCGCGCCGCCCTGCGTGCGCAGCCACCGCGGCAACGGCGACAATGTTGCGCATGACAGTCTCTCAACACCCCCTCGCCGGCGTCAAGGTCGTCGAGTTCTGCCACGTGGCAGCCGGCCCGTTCTGCGCCATGCTACTGGCGGACTTCGGCGCCATCGTGACCAAGGTCGAACCCCCGGACGGCGACAGCCTGCGCCAGTGGCCGCCACTGACGGATGGCTACAGCGAGAACTTCGCGTCGCTGAACCGCGGCAAGCAGTCGGTGGTGCTCAACCTCAAGGACCCATCCGACCGGGACCGCGCCCGCGCGCTGGTGCTTGAGGCCGACGTATTGGTCGAGAACAACCGGCCCGGCGCGATGCAGCGGCTGGGCCTGGGCTGGGACTGGTTCGGCCCGCGCAAGCCCGCGCTGATCTACTGCTCTATCTCGGCCTATGGCCAGAGTGGCCCGCGTTCCACCGAAGGGGGCTTCGACGTCACGCTGCAGGCCATGTCGGGCGTTATGAGTGTCACCGGCGAGCCTGATGGCGCGCCAGTCAAATGCGGCGTTCCGATCGCCGACTTCACGGCCGGTCTTTATGGTGCTTTCACCATTACGTCGCTGCTCGCACGTGTACGCAGCGGCGGAAAAGGTGGGCAGATCGACATCCCGATGTTCGGTACCACGCTGGCAGTCGGTGCATTGCAGACCAGCGAGTTTTTCGGCACCGGCAGGAACCCGGTCAAGCTCGGGTCGGCCCATCCGCGCAATGCACCGTACCAGGCGTTTCGCGCGCGTGATGACTGGTTCGTGATTGCCGCCGGCAACAACCGCTTGTGGGCCTCGGTCTGCAAGGTGGCCGATACGCCCGCATTGCTGGCCGATGCGCGGTTCCAGACACCGTCCCTCAGGGCCGCCAACCAGACTGTGCTGAAGGACCTGCTGGAGCGGAAATTCGCGGCCTGTGATGCGACGCAATGGCTGGCGCTGTTCGAGGCCGAAGGCGTGCCCAGCGCCCCCATCAACCAATACGATCAGGCTTTGACCGACCGTCAGGCGGCGCATCTGCAACTGGTGCAGGATCTGACACTGCCATCGGGCCGCGTCAGCAAGACCGTTGGCTGCCCGGTCTGGCTGGACGGCGCACCCGTGCCGGTGAGCACCACACCGCCGCTGCTCGGTGTACGGCAACCGGCAGACGCGGCAGGCACTGCGCCTACCACGCCAGAGTGAAGGAAATCCGATGAGCACACCTGACAATGCACTCGGCCCCTTGAAAGAGGTCGTGTCGCGCATGACCCGTCTATGCGGCGAGGCGCACGATGAGGCGTCGATGCTGGCCAACGCGCAACCCCTGATGCGCGCCCTGGTCGCACAAGACGGCTGGTTGCCCGAGCCACTGGCGCAGCCCCACCCCGAGTTCTACCGGCAGTACCTGCTGCACGCCGATCCGCTCGGTCGTTTCTCGATCGTCAGTTTCGTCTGGGGCCCCGGGCAGCAGACACCGGTACACGACCACACGGTGTGGGGCATCATCGGCATGTTGCGCGGCGCCGAGTTCAGTCAGGCCTATACGATCGGCGACAGCGGTGCGCTGCAGGCGTCCGGTGGCGAAGCCCGGCTTGAACCGGGCGAGCTGGAAGTGGTGTCACCGACGCTGGGCGACATTCACAGGGTACGCAACGCGTTCACCGACAAGGTCTCGATCAGCATCCACATGTACGGTGCCAACATCGGAGAGGTCGAGCGCCATGTATTCGATCCCGCCACCGGCCTGGCGAGACCCTTTGTGTCGGGCTACTCCAATGCGATGGTGCCCAACCTGTGGGGGCCCCGGGCATGACAGGCAGCTGCATATCCGTGTTGGTTGAGGGCGCCATCTGCCATATGCGGCTCGACCATCCGGCCACAGGCAACAGCCTGTCGTCCGACATGGTGCAGCAACTCGATGCGGCCATCGACAGCTGTATTGGCAACGGCACGCAGGCGCTGCTGCTCGAAGGCGCCGGCAGCCATTTCTGCACCGGTTTCGACCTCTCGGATCTGGACCGCGAGAGCGATGACAGTCTGTTGGCGCGTTTCGTGCGCGTGGAGTTGGTGCTGCAGAAGCTGTACCGCGCGCCGTTCGTCACGGCCGCCCTGGCGCACGGCAAGACTTGGGGTGCCGGTGCAGATCTGGTCGCCGCCTGCAAGCTGCGCTGGGCACGGGCCGACACCACTTTTGCTTTTCCAGGCGCCGGTTTCGGTCTGGTTCTGGGCAGCGGCCGACTGGCAGAGTTGATCGGCGCCGGCATCGCAATCGAATGGATCAGCAGTGGGCGGCGCATCGATGCGCAAGAGGCTACCGCGTGCGGACTGGTGCAATCGACACCGGACGCCATGCACAGTGAACAGGCGCTGGCAAAGCTGCGCAGCATGGTCAACCGGCTCGATGCGGACGCACTGGCGCAGGTCTGCATCGCGACCCGCACACGCACCGCTGCCGACGACAACGCCGACCTGGCGCGACTGGTGCGTTCTGCTGCCAATGCGGGCGTGAAAGCGCGCATCGTTGCCTACCGGGCCGCATTGCGCGCCAACAAGTAGCTGCGGTCAACACGCTGGCGCACCTGGGTACCGCCACACGGCGAACCGGCCGCCGCGAATACGCGCATCAACTGAAGTCGATTCTCGGATCGATATATGCGTACAGCACATCAACCGCGAGGTTGATCAGCACGAACACCACCAGGATAAACAGGATGCAGCCCTGGATCAGTGGGTAGTCCCGCGTGTGGATCGCCTGGATCAACAGCCGGCCAAGACCCGGATAGGTGAACACCGCCTCGGTGACCACGGTTCCGCCGATGAAGGTGGCCATCATCAGACCGACGATGGTCACGAAGGGCAACAAGGCATTGCGCATGACATGGCGGCCCACCACGTCGCGTTCAGGCAGCCCCTTCGAACGCGCGGTGCGCACATAGTCGGCACGCAGTTCGCCCAGCAGCGAGGCGCGCAGGAAGCGCGCAAAGATGCCCGACACATACACACCCAGCGTCACCGCCGGCAGCAATACGTTGCGCAATGCCTGCCACGGTGACTCCCAGATCGACACATAGGCGGACGCGGACGGCAACCAGCGCAGGTACACCGCGAACAGCAGGATCAGCAGGATGCCGAGCCAGAACGTCGGTACACCCAGCGCCAGCGCACTCCATCCACTGAGCCAGCGATCGACACGGGAACCCGGTCTGAGCGCGCTGATGACGGCCACGGGTACGCCGAGCATCAGGCCCACCACGGTGGCCGACACGCCGAGTTGTATCGTGGCCGGAATACGGTGCACGATCAGGTCCAGCACCGGTTCGCGGTTCTGGATCGACAGGCCGAAGTCGCCGACCAACGCATGGCGCAACCAGCTCCAGTACTGCACTGCCATTGGCTGGTCCAGGCCCAGGCGCACGATCGTGGCCTGGATCTGCTCGGGCGTTGCGTTCTCTCCGACAATGGTGCCGATCGGTGTGCCCGGCACCGCGTAGATCATGGCCCAGATACCGGTGGACGCCAGCAGCAGCACCGGCAGCAGTTGCAGCAATCGGCGCAGGATGAAACCGATCATGACCGGCCTCCGGCGGCGGGGTCGCCGGTGTTGACGTTTTCATGGCGATCGGCGAGCACCCCGGCCAACGCCCGGCCGATGGTGTCCAGCGACAAAATGGTCAACGTCAACACCACACCTGGCAGCACAGCATAGGTCGGCGCGTCGTACAGGAAGGTCTTGCCGGTGCGCAGCATCTCGCCCCAGCTCGGCGTAGGCGGCGGTATACCCACGCCCAGGAACGCCAGCGACGCCTCGATCAAGATCGCCACCGATGACAGTATCACGACCTGCACCAGAATCGGACTCCAGGAATTCGGCAACACCGTGCTGAACATGTTGTAGGCGGCGGAGCCGCCCAGCGCCTCGACGGCCGTGACGAAATCGCACTTGCGCAGCGACAGCACCTGGGCCCGGGTGATGCGCGCGAAACTCGGAATACCGGTAATACCCACCGCCACCAGCGCGGCTGTCTGGCTGCGCCCGAGCACCGCAATCAGTGTCATCGCGAACAAGATGCCGGGCAAGGACAGCAACACGTCGACGAGACGCATCAGCAGCGTGTCGCGCCAGCCGCCGAAAAAGCCGGCGACCAGACCGATCGGAACACCGACCACGGCGGCAATCGCCACCGCACCGCCGGCCGTGATGAGCGAGGTGCGTGCGCCATACACCACCCGCGCCAGGATGTCGCGGCCCAGTTCGTCGGTGCCGAACCAATGCACCCGGTTCGGCCCCTGCAAAGTCGCAGTGAAATCGGGCGTCAAGGCATCGAACGGCAGTATCCAGCGCGCCAGGCTGGTCATCACGATCAGCATGGCCAGGAACAACAGGCCCAGCATCGCCCCCTTGCGCCGCGCCAGGCGTCGGAACACGTCTGCGCTGCGCCGGAGCATGGGAGTCATGCCTGCGCCTCCATCGCCCCGACCGGCATCGCGGTGTCGGTGACTGCGTCCACCGGGCCGGCATGATGGCAGGCCACATGGGTCGGCAATCCGGGATAGGCCTGGAACACCGGGGCCTCGGTCCTGCACACCGCGCTGGCCTTGAAGCAGCGGGGATGAAAATGGCAGCCCGGGGGCGGCGCGGCCGGATTGGGTATGTCGCCTTCGAGGATGATGCGCTTGCGGCTGTCGCGGGTCGACGGATCAGGCACCGGCACGGCCGACAGCAACGATTGCGTATACGGATGTGTCGGGTGCGCATACAAGCTGCTGCGATCGCTCTCCTCGACGATCCGACCGAGGTACATCACCGCAACCCGGTTCGAGATGTGCCGCACCACCGACAGGTCGTGCGCGATGAAGAGGTAGGCGAGGCCCAACTCGTGCTGCAGGTCCTGCAGCAGGTTGATCACCTGGGCCTGGATCGACACATCGAGCGCGGCCACCGGCTCATCGAGAATCAACAGCCGCGGCTTGAGCGCCAGCGCCCGTGCGATGCCGATGCGTTGGCGCTGCCCACCCGAGAACTCCTGCGGAAAACGATTCACCATGCCAGGTGGCAGGCCCACCATCTCGAACAGCTCGGACACCCAGCGGGCACCACCGAATTCGTCATACAGGCCGTGAATGCGCAGCGGCTCGGCGACGATGTCGCCCACCGTCTTGATCGGATTGAGCGACGAATACGGATCCTGGAAGATGTACTGCATGTTGCGACGCACCTTGCGCATCTCGGACGGCGGCAGGTGCGTGATGTCGCGCCCATCGAAACGCACCGTGCCACTGGATGGCGGTATCAGGCCCATGATGGCGCGGCCGGTTGTCGTCTTGCCGCAGCCGGATTCGCCGACCAGGCCGACGGTTTCGCCGGCACGCACCGTCAGGTTGACGCCGTCGACCGCACGCACCCAGCCCACGCGCCGGCGCAGCAAGCCGACCTTGACCGGAAAGTACACCTGTAACTGCTGCACCTCAAGCAAAGGCTGCCCCGTCTTCGCTCTGTCGGATGGATCTGTGGGTAGCGCCGCCACGGTCCCTGTCCAGCCAGCGGTATCGACGGCCATACCCGGCTGCCCCGGCGCCGGCGGACCCACACGCGCATCGGCCGCCGCCGTGTGTTGCAGCAGGTCGGCCACCTCATCGGAATAGTGGCAGGCGCTTGCATGGTGCGCACCGACATCACGCAAAGCCGGTGTCTGCTGCGCGCACAGCGGCCGCGCGCGGCCAATCGCGCAACGCGGGTGAAAGCTGCAACCGGTCGGCAGCTCGACGGGACTGGGCGGCTGGCCGGGTATGGGTATCAGGCGCGCGTCGACCGTGTCCAGGCGCGGCACGCTGCGCAGCAGCCCGGCGGTATAGGGATGTTGCGGCTGGCGGAAGATGTCGTGCACCGCGCCCGACTCCACGATGCGCCCGCCATACATCACGACGACCCGATGCGCGACTTCGGCCACCACGCCCAGATCGTGCGTGATCAGGATCACCGCGGCCCCGGTATCGCGCTGGCGCCGGGCCAGCACCGCCAGCACTTGCGCCTGCACCGTGACATCGAGCGCCGTGGTCGGTTCGTCGGCGATGATCAGCTTCGGTTTGCCGGCCATCGCCATTGCGATCACCGCGCGCTGGCGCATGCCGCCGGAGAACTGGTGCGGGAACTGGCTCACCCGGCCCTGCGGGTCCGGGATGTCGACTTCGCGCAGCAGTTCCACCGCCCGCGCCTGCGCCTGGCCACGGGCCACCTGCCCGTGCGCCACCTGCCCTTCGATCACCTGGCGCCCGATTGGCAGCACCGGATTGAGTGTGGTGGTCGGGTCCTGGAACACCATGCCCACGTCGCGACCACGCATGTGGCGCAGGCGCTCGGCATCGAGCGTGGTGACCTCGACCCCGTCGAGCTTGATCGACCCTCTCACCTGCGCCGTTTCGTCCAGCAGCCCCGTAATGGCCAGCGACGTGACGCTTTTTCCGGAGCCCGACTCGCCGACGATACCCAGCACCTCGTTGGCAAATACATCGAAATCGATGCCGCGCACCGCCGGCACCGGCCGGCCCGACCCGGTGAAAGTGACCTCCAGGCCCCGGACGCTGAGAACCGGCTCATCCATGGGCAGGTCCTGCGACAAACACAGTGCTCAGCGCAGACCGATCGTGCGCACCACCAGCATGTTGTCGATCTCGCGGCTGATGCCGCCCACCTTGGGTGACGCCACGATCAGGCCGATGTCATAGGTATTGGTCGGTACCGCAAACGCCGACTCCACCAGCACCTTGTTCAGGTTGTCGTACGCCGGCTTGACGTCGGCACCAAACGCAGTGTTGACACGCTCAATCGCCGCCACATAGGCCGGATGCGGATGCGGGTCGCCGAGCACCGGGTTCTTGACGGTGCGGTAGATACTGTTGGTCGCCACGCGGGTCGGGAACTTCTGCACGTTACCGATGCCGCCGAAGGTGCCGGCAAACTTGCCACCAAGCAAGGCATCGATGTATTCCGAACCTTGCTTGAGATCGAGTTCGATCTTGATGCCGACCTTGGTCAAGGTGCTTTGCACCACCTGACTGATGGCCAGTGATGCCTGGTCACCACCATTGACCAGCATCTTCCAATCATTCATGGCGGCCTTGGACAAGCCAGATTCCTTGAGCAGGGACCGGGCCTTGTCCAGGTCGAACGCATACGTGTCGTCATACGACTTGTCCCCCGCTGGACTTGCTGGCGCCCATGGCAATGCAGTGACCTGGCCCAGGCCGGCGTAACCGATCTGCAGGATCGCGGCGCGGTCCATCAGATGGTTGAATGCCTGGCGAAACTTCTCGTTCTTGAACGGGCCCTGCGTGGAGTTGATGCGAAACACCTGTACCAGCGGCCCGGGCCCCTGGATCAACTGGTTGCCCGCATTGCGCAGGCGCAACGCCGAACGCGAACTGCCGCCGTAGACGACGTCGACCGAGCCGGACTCGAGCGCAGCACTGGCAGCGTCGTTGTCGCTGAACACGGTCAGCGTAAGCTCGCTGATCAGCGGCTTCTCGGGCCGCCAGTAGTTGGGGTTGACGACCATGCGCACCCGCTGACCCAGCACCCGCTCGGCCAGCATGTAAGCGCCGGTTCCCGCGGGTTTGGTCTCGGCGGTCTCGATGCCGGAGGGCTCGATCGGCGAGATGAACTGCAGCAGGTCGGTGATCTGCTTGTCAGGCACCGGACTGTTGAAGTTCAACCGGATGGTGTACGGATCCACCACCGTCCAATCCTTGACCACCGACATCGTCGGATACACGTTTTTGCCAGTCTTGGGATCAGCGGACTTCTTCAACGTGGCCGCAACTGCATCGGCATTGAACGGCGCACCGCTGTGGAATTTGACGTCGCGCCGCAAGGTCAGCGTCACCGCGGTATTGCCGGCGCCGATTTGCCAGGCACTGGCCAGGCTGGGGATGGCCTGTCCATCGGCTGTGTATTCGATCAGGCTGTCGTACAGGTTCTTGATCAGCGCAAAGTTCACCGACGAGAACTGTGCCGGATCGTAATTGGCGATGTCGGCCAGTATGGCCACGCGCAAGGTGCCCGGTTTTAGCACCTGCGCCTGCGCCATTGACGGCATGACCAGAGCACCGGCCACCAGCAGCGACCCCGCCATCAATACGGAGCGGCGAGTGAAATTGATTCTCATGGTGGTTAATCCTCTCATGGTTGGTCAAAAAATACACAATGCGGTGACACGGACTGCAACCGCTGCATCAACGGGTGGCGCTACGCCAATCGGCGATCTCTTCGAGCGGATACACCGGTCGGGGAATCCGCTTCCATGGCAGGCCAAACACGTCGGATTGCCCCGGACCGCGGGTATCCACCCGGATCACCTGCGACGTGATGGATGCGAAATACTGAAAGTTGGATGCGGTCTTGAGCACCACCATACGGTAGTTGGCCGGCTCGATGCCAAACGCGCGATAGACATCGGGCAGGTTGCCTGCAACCCCGCGCAACTCGCTGATCAGCAAGGTCACGGGTCCGACCTCGAACACCACGGTGCGGCCCATGTCGACTTCGTCATGCGCATGCTGGGTCAGGCTCACCTTGCCGCCGCCGATGCGCCGCACCGTACCGGTCACCTCCAGCGGCTGGAAAAACGCGGTGGCCACGTTGCCACCCAACGGCAGCGTCACCGTGGCCCCTTCGCCCGCCTGCACCAACCGCGCCACCGTGTCCGGGGCAATCAGCGGCACCAGCGCCGGACCCTTGATATCCAGCCGCAACATCGCCTCGAGGATCAGGTTGCTGTCACCCGCCGCGCCGCCAAACACCGTGTCGCCGGTGTCGCTCAACACCACCAGTCCGTTGCCTGTGTCGACGGCGTCGGCGCGGCGCACGGCGTCGTCGATGGCCACGGCTTCCCGGCGCTGGAAGTCGGCGCGCATCGACCAGGCAAGATCGGCCAGTTCGTCGGCCAGCTTTTCGGCCAGCAGTTGATCGTTGTCGGTCACGACGATCGTCGCCCAGCCGCCTTCGGCCACGTCCAGCCAGGGTTGCATCGGGTAGTTCGAGGCCTGCAGCACCTTCGGGTCTGCCTCCATGGCGCGCGCACGGTCGAACCATATCTTCATCGGCCCATGCGCTGTCAGGAACTGCTCCTGGTGCGACAACAAAGGCAACTTGCGCCAGGCGGTGGTCGGACGCGCGCCGCCAAACAGGATCTTGAGCAGCACCTCGGCACCGATGCGCCCGGTATCGAACGGATCGTGCGGCTGGGTGCGATGGCCGACGATGGCAGTGGCAAGCGCCACCATTTTGCGTGTGATGTTGGCATGGTGGTCCAGGCCAAGCACGATCGGAACGCTCGGACCCAGCACTTCGCGGCAGGCCTGCAACTGCGCACCTTCGACATCGTCCATGTCCACGCAGGCACAGGCGCCGTGCAACTGCAGCGTCAGTCCATCGAGCGGACCAGCTGCAGCAAGACCGTCGCGGATCTTGCGATCAAAGAAGTCGTAGGAAGCGCGGTCGATGCGCCCGCCGGCCACCGCCGAGCCGCGCACGATCGGCACCGTCGTCACGTTGTGGTCGGACTGTTCGATCGCAGTCAGATAGCCGCCGATCTGGCCCATGACCTTGAATCGGCGCAGCATCTCGTCACCCTCGATGATGCCGAACGACCGGTAGTCGACCAGCGTCGTCGGTTGCGGGTTGAAGTCGTTGGTTTCCTGACCCACATGAATCAAACCGATACGCATCCGAACCCTCCTGGTGGTGGCGCGCACAGTGCGCATGCCATGGTGACCGTGCACCCCGCCCGGCCCTTGTGCCACACATCGGTCAATGTATGGTTTTTCATCATAGTCACGCTACCGCAGGACCCTACAGGGTGCATGTTTCGTGGCACGAAACATGGGCAACAATGGCGACCCCGCGTCATGCCAGACCTGCCCGGCGGACGTCGAGCAGCGCCGCCTCGATCGCGACCAGTGCCGTCCCCAGGTCCGCCGCGCTGTGCGCCGCCGAGAATCCATGGTGCGCGGCAGGCTGGAAATACACGCCCCGCTGGTAACAACCGCGAACGAACACGTTTTCGGCCGCATGGTTCTTCGTCGCCGCCTTGCGGTATTCGTCGACCGGCCCCGTGACGCCGAAATACAGGCCGAAACGCGGTCCGGCATGTTGCAACCGCAACACCACACCGCTGCGAGCGATCGCATCCTGGAACCCAGCATAAAACATGGTGCACAGACGGTCGAGCCGGTCGTAGAACCCCGGGCTGGCGTACTCGTCCAGTGCAGCCAGCGCCGCGAGCACCGCGGTCGGATGCGCCAGATAGGTGCCGCTCATCTGCGCACTGCCGAGTGGCTGCAGGTGTTCCATCACGCGTTTGCGTCCGACCAGCGCACTGATCGGCATGCCGGCACCAAACGCCTTGCCGAGTACGCACAGGTCGGGCGTCACGCCCATCGCGCCTTGCGCACCACCGACGCCAACCCGGAACGCGGTCAGCACTTCGTCATAGAACAACACGCAACCATGGCGGTCGCACAGGTCGCGACACAGTTGCAGAAAGCCGGGTTGCGGCATCACGCAACCCTGGTCGTAATTGATGGGCTCGAGCAGCAGGGCCGCCACAGACGAACCCTGTGCCAGGAATGCCGCCTCGAGTGCAGCCGGATCGTTGAACGGAAGCACGATCACATGATCGCTGGTATTGCGCGGTACGCCGGACGACTCGGCGAACGGCGTCGGGGTCCGCGCCGGTCCGGCCCGATCCAGCGGCGGCATCACGCTGAAATTGAGCGCGTCGCTATAGCCATGAAAGTGACCCTCGAACTTGATCAGCTTCTCGCGGCCAGTGGCACAACGTGCCAACCGCAGTCCGTGCATCACGGTCTCGGTACCGGAGCCGGCGAACCGTACCATCTCGGCACACGGCACCAGTTCCGTGAGGCGTTGCGCCAGTCGCGCATGGTGAACTGTTTCGGCGGAACACAGGATGCCGATGTCCAGTGCCTGCTGCACCGCAGCCTTGATGCGCGGATGGTTGTGGCCGAGCAACGACGCACCGTGCGATATCGACATATCCAGAAAAGCCACGCCCTGCAGGTCGTACAGGTAGGCACCATCTCCGCGCGATACGAAAAACGGATGCCCGATCGCATCATTGCGCCGCGCCGACGCACACACACCGCCCGGCAGGAAACGCTGCGCCAGTGCGAACTGCGCCAGTGCAGGGTTCGCGGGGGATGCGAGGGCTGCGCTCGACATATCCAGGGGCCCTCAGAGGATGCCGAAACGCTTGAACACCTGCGCCAGCGATTCACCCGTGCGCAGCGCATCGCGCGTGTTGTTCTCGCCCTGCACCTTGGCGACCGCTTTCTCGATCACCGCGTGTTCATGGGCGCGTGGCACCACCACTACGCCGTCGGCATCACCGAACACGATGTCGCCCGAGGCGATGGCGACGCCCCCACATTCGACCGGCACATCCAGGTCCACCATGCGTGCGCGGCCCTTGGTGTCCAGCGGCCCTATGCCGCCATGGAAAACCGGAAAACCCATCGCCCGGATTTGCTTGACGTCGCGTACCAGGCCATCGGTCACGCAACCGGAAGCACCGCGCACTTGCGCTGCAGTGGACAGCAGTTCGCCCCAGGGCGCGATGCGTTCGGTCGGGCCATTGCAGGCCAGCACGATCACCTCCTGTGGCTTGAGATCGTCGACCAGCGCGATCTCTACGTCGTAGGGGTTTTCTCCGTCACGTACGCCATAAGCCGGCATGTACAGCCCGGTGCGGGCACGCCCCACCAGAACCTTGCCATCGTCGATCGGACGTATGAAGGGCCTCATGGCACGCCGGGGCAGGCCCAGACTGTCCATGACGTCGGACAGGATGGACGAACTCAGCGCGTGTAATTGCGAACGATCCAGCGATGACATTGGAACTCCCTTGTTCAGAATGGTTTCGGGTGGCAGGCTTCGGCGGATGCTACTGCCGGCGTTGCGAAAATTCAATCGCCGCACGGTGCAAGACCCGATAGCGCGGCGCGTCAGATCGTGTATATTGTTTTGGCTATGCGAACCGCATTTCCATCTCACCTGATCCTGTGTCCGCCGGCGAATGTGCGAACCGGCGAATGCGCGAACTGGCGTATGGGCGTATGCAGGTGACCCATCCGGACACCGGCAGGTGATCCATCCAAACACTGTTTGCTGAAGGAGTTGCCATGACCCTGGATCGTCGATACATCGTTGCGCCGGTTCACAAGGCCATGCAACTGCTCGACGCGCTCGTCAGCGCCAAAAGCCCGATGGCACTGACCGACCTGGCCGCCAGCACCGCGCTTCCCAAGACCACTGCATTTCGCTATCTGTATACGTTGCGGGCCTCCGGTTTCGTCTCTTTCGACGAACGCACCGAACGCTATTGCATCGGCTCGCGCGTCGCAGTGAAGGCGCCTTTACCGGTGGTTGCCGAACGCATCAAGGAAATTGCGCAACCGGCCATGCTGCGCCTGCAACGCCAGTTCAACGAGACCGTCAACCTGGGCATCCGTGACGGCTCCGACATCGTCTACATCAACATGGTGGGCTCCAGCCGGTTGCTCCATGCCGAGGCCATGATCGGCAAGCGCGATCCGCTGCACTCCACCGCGCTGGGCAAGGCGATTTTGCTGACACTGGGTACAGCGGAAATAGACCGTGCCGTGCCGCGGCGCATGGTGGCGCGTACGCCGCACACCATCACCGACCGCGACTTTTTCCTCGACGACATTGCGCGCAGTGCGGCGCGCAAATATGCTCTCGATATGGAAGAAAACGAACTCGGCGCGCGCTGCGTTGCCGCTGCGATCGGTGCCACTACCGGTGGCGGTGCGATGGCTGCAATCAGCATCTCCGGCCCTTGCCAGCTGATGTCCGACGACTTGCTGGCGCGCATGGGCCGCGTGCTCGCGGGCACCGCCGGAAGCCTCGATATTTCGTCCGCATTGTCCTGAGTGTTGCGGCTGGCGAATCGGCCTGTGCAGATCGTTTCACGGCGTGAAACATGCGCGGCGCCCTTGTGCGCGCCAGCATGCGCACACCACGTGTTTCCACCCTGACAATGTTTTCCTGTTGCCGACACACACAGGAAAACAACGATGATCCGCATTGCCACTGCAGGTTTCCTGCACGAATCCAACACCTTCTCGACCATTGCTGCCAGCCTGGCGTTATGGGAGCGTTCCGGCATCCTCGAAGGCGACGCGATCCGCAAGGAATACGCTACGTCTCAATCCACGCTGGCCGGCTTCCTGGCGCTGGAACAGGAAGATCCGGAGGTGCAGGTGGTACCACTGGTATTCAGCCGGCTCACGCCAATGGGCGCGATCACCGCAGAGGCGATCGAGCACCTGATGCAGCGCATCGTGGACGCGATCCGCGACAACGGCCCGTGGGACGGCATCCTGTTGCCCCAGCACGGGGCGGCGGTATCAGTACCCTACCTCGACGCGGACGGGGAATTGTTGCGCCGCGTACGGGATCTGGTCGGGCCGAGCGTGCCCATCGGCATGGCGCTGGACATGCATGGCAATGTTTCGCGCGCGATGGTGGAGCCGGCCGATGTGGTCACCGTATACCAGACCAATCCGCACATCGATGCTCGCGCCCAGGCCCTTCTATGCGGCCGGCTGCTGGTGCGCATGATCCGCGGCGAGATCCGGCCATGCATGGCCCTGGCAACGCCACCACTGTTGGTCAACATCCTGAACCAGGGCACCAGCGACCGGCCGATGTCCGACCTGCTCGCGGTGGCAAACGCGCAGCGCCAGCGCCCTGGCGTGTTGTCGGTCAGCGTCGTTGAAGGATATCCCTATGCGGACGTGCCGGAAATGGGCATGTCCTTCATCGCCGTCACCGACAACGATCCGGCGCTGGCCGACGATGTCGCGCAGCAGCTGGCACGTGCCGCATGGGAACTGCGCGAGGCGCTTAGCCAGGGTGGCACGGCCATCAATGACGCGCTCCGGCAGGCCGACGCCGCGCCAGCAGGACCTGTGGTGCTGTTCGACGTCGGCGACAACGTTGGCGGGGGCAGTCCCGGCGACTCCACCCATATCCTGCATGCGGCGCGGGCACTGGGCATCTGCAATCTGCTGCAGGCGGTGTGCGATCCGCAGGTGGTGCAGCAGTGCCAGGCGGTCGGCGTGGGCGGCAGTATCACTGCCGCGGTCGGGGGCAAGACTGACCATATGCATGGCGCGCCGTTTCCAATCCAGGCCACCGTCACCGCGCTCGGCGATGGCCGCTATGAAGAAACTGGCGCGACGCACGGCGGTTTTCGCTTTTTCAACGACGGCGCAAGCGCCGCGCTCAGGACCGATGACGGCTTCACGCTGGTGCTGACCTCGCGCAGCGCCGGCTCATCCAGCCTGCAGCAGTTCCGCACACTGGGCATCGAGCCGCTGGACATGAAGACTATCGTGGCCAAGGGCGTACATTCACCGCGCCCGGCGATGGAGCCGATCGCGCGCCAGATGTTCTGGGTGGCCACGCCAGGCGTGACCAGCGCCGACTTGTCGACCTTCACCTACCGGCACCGCCGCGTGCCGCTGTATCCGCTGGAATCGGAGACAACCTGGCCGTGACAGTGGCGCGACAACTGCGCAGCGCCGACAGGTCCGCGTAACGCAGCGGTTGCGGGTACCGGCTCAGTCCGGTACCGGCCGGAAACGGCACGATACGCCGTGGCCGTCGGCCAGCCAGTGCCAATACTGTGTTCCGGTCTGCGCATGGTCCTCGCCAAAGCAACACGGGCCGGCCACGGCGGCGCCGCGCTGGAACTCCACGTCGGGCGGCGATGCCGCCAACTTCGCGCGCTGACGCGACGGGTCCGGAATCGGCACCGCGTCGAGCAGGGCCTGGGTATAAGGATGGCCGGTTTGCCCGAACACCTGCGCCGTGTCTCCGAGCTCGACCACCCGCCCACTGAACATCACTGCGACCCGGTGCGCGACGTTGCGCACCATCGCCAGGTCATGCGCGATGAACAGGTACGACAGACCGAGCCGCTGCTGCAGGTCATGCAGCAGCGCAATGATCTGCGCCTGCGTGCGCACATCGAGGGCCGACACCGGCTCGTCGCAGACGACGAAATCCGGGTTTACCGCCAAAGCCCGTGCAATCACGATGCGCTGGCGCTGGCCACCGGAGAACGCATGCGGATACCGGCCCACCACCTCCGGATCCATGCCGACGAATTCCAGCAACTGCGCGACGCGTTCTGCCATCTGGTCCTTCGGCACCGAGCGGTGCACCTGCAGCGGCTCCATCAGGATGCGCCCGACGGTCATGCGCGGATTCAAGCTGGAATAAGGGTTCTGCAGCACGAACTGCATGTGCCGGCGCATGCGCCGCACCTCGCTGCGCGCCATGGTCATGAGTTCGCGCCCGAGCAACTGCACCGATCCGCCGCTGGCGGCTTGCAGTTGCAGAATCGCGCGACCGGTGGTGGTCTTGCCAGACCCCGACTCGCCGACCAGGCCCAGTGTCTGCCCAGGCGCGATGTCGAACGACACGCCGTCGACCGCCCGCACCGCCGGTGCCCCGCGTCGCGGCGGAAACACCACCGACAGATCGCGTACCCGCAGCACAGGCTCCAACGGACGCACTGCACCGACGCGTGTCGACGCGACGGATCGGGTCGGGTTGTCGCTCACGCCAGCTCCTCCGCCCCGTCCAGTCGCGGCACAGCATCCAGCAGAGCACGGGTGTAGGCGTGCTGCGGCTGCGCGAATATGCCATCGATCGGGCCGGACTCGACGATGTCGCCTTCGAGCATCACATGCACCCGCTCGACCATGCCGGCGATCACGCCGAAGTCGTGGCTGATCAGCATCAGCGCCATGCCCAGTTCCTCGCGCAGGCGCAGCAACAGGCGCAAGATCTGCGCCTGCACCGTCACATCGAGGGCCGTCGTCGGCTCGTCCGCGATCAGCAGCTGCGGCTCGCAGGACACGGCAATCGCGATCAGCACGCGCTGTCGCATGCCGCCGGAGAACTGATGTGGATGGTCGTTGGCGCGTCGGGCCGCATCGCGGATGCCAACCAGCTCCAGCAATTCGATGCTGCGTCGGCGAACCTGCTGGCGCGACAAGCCAGTATGGCGGCGCACGATGTCGTCAATTTGCGCGCCCACGGTCATGACCGGATTGAGTGAGGTCATCGGATCCTGGAACACCATTGCGATGCGCCGGCCGCGGATGTCGCGCATCGCCGCCTCGGACAGTTGCAGCACGTCCTGCCCGTCAAAACGGATCGAGCCGCCGAGCTGCACCGACGACCCTTCCGGCGCCAACCGCATCACTGCACGGGCGGTCACGCTTTTTCCGGACCCCGATTCACCGACAAATCCCACTGCCTCACCCGCACCAATGTCGAACGATATGCCTTTGACGACCTGCGACATGACACCTGACTGGGTGAACTGCGCGGTCAGGCCGCAGACCTGCAACAAGGGCGAACCAGTCTGCGTCATCAACGGCTCCCCACGTCCAGCCATTCGCGCAGGCCATTGGCCAACACGATGAAGGTCAGGGTCGCAAACACGATGGCGGCCGCCGGACCAATCACGGTCAGCGGCGCCAGCTCCATGAACTGGCGGGCCTCGGACAACATGCCACCCCAGTTCGGGTCCGGTGGCGGCGGGCCGATGCCCAGGAAAGACAAGGCGGTGACGGTGAAGATGGTGTTGGCCAGCGTCAGGCTGGTCTGTACCAGGATCGGCGAGATCACCATCGGCAACACATGGCGGGTCGCGATCCGGAACTCGCCGACACCGACGCTGCGCGCAGCCTCCACATGATCCCAGCGTTTGACGCTGAGCACCGGGCCGCGCACCACACGGGCCATCGTCGGGGTGTAGACGATTGCGATCGTCAGGATCAGGTTAGGCACGGTCGGCCCCAATGCCGCGACCACTGCTATGGCCAGCAGGAACACCGGAAATGCGAACACGATGTCCAGGGCACGCATGATGATCTCGTCGACCATGCCGCCGACATAGCCCGACGTCAGGCCCAGCACCAGCCCCGCAGCCACCGCCAGCGCGACAGCAACAAACGTGATCAGCAGCGTCGTGCGCCCGCCAATGATGAGACGGCTGAGCACGTCGCGCCCGATCGAGTCAGTGCCCAGCCAGTGGTCGGCGCTCGGGCCGGCCAACGAGTCGGGCGAGAACGCAACCGCGCTGTGCGGCGCGATCTGCGGGCCGAAGAGGGTCACCACCAGCATCGTCACCAGCATGCCCAGACCCAGCGCGAGCAACAACCTTCCGCGCGAGGCAGATGCTCCGGGGCCTGTCAGCGCGACTGGCGCGTCAGCCATAACTGACCCGTGCATCCGCCCGCGCATACGCCACGTCGACCAATACGTTGACCAGCAGCACGATCACTGCCGCCACCAGCACGATGGCCTGTATCACCGGGTAGTCTCGGCTGGTGATCGAGTCGAACAGGTACTGGCCCATGCCCGGAATCGTGAAGATGGTCTCTATCAGGATGCTGCCCCCCAGCAGCTGGGCCAGCTGCAGCCCGGTCACGGTGATCACCGGCGTGAGCGCATTGCGGATCAGGTAATCGCGCAGCACCGTGCCGGCACCCAGACCCTTGGCGCGCGCAACCATGACGAAGTCCTGGCTCGCGACCTCGAGCACCGCCGCCCGCGTGTTTTCGGAGATCGTCACCGATACCGCCAGCGCCAGCGAAAAGGCCGGCAGCAGCATGCTGCCCAGATTGCCCAATGGATCCTCGAGGAACGGCACGTAATTGAAGACACCCACTTCCGGGAAATACAGGCCCGCCAGCAGCACGATCAGCGTGGCGACGACGAAGTTGGGAATCGCCAGCAACAGGCCATTGATGCCACGCACGATCCAGTCGGTGCGCCCGCGAAACCGCGCAGACGCCAAGCCGCTGCCGGCGCCCACCACCATCGCCATCACGCCGGCGAGCAGTGTCAATTCGAATGTGACGGCCAGGCGCGGCAACAACTCGCCCAGCACCGGCCTGCCGGTGACAAAAGACGTGCCGAAATCGCCAAGCGCAATATGGCCCAGCCACTGCAGGTATTGCACCCAGAGTGAGCGGTCCAGCCCGAGCTCACGGCGGATCGCGTCCAGCGCTTCGGGCGACACATTCGCGGTACCGGCCGCAGCCTGCGCAAAATCGCCCGGCAAAGCACGCATCAGTGTGAACGCCACCAACGACACGCCGAAAAGGATGGGTACCATCCAGGCCAGGCGGACCAGCACAACCCGGGTCACTGAACTACCCTTCGTGCTGCACACTGCGGCATTCGCCTTGGGGCGGCCCGGCGGCTCATTTAACTAGGCTTCGTGCTGCGCACTGCGGCGTTCGCCTTGGGGCGGCCCAACGGCTCACCGATTTACCCAGGTCGACCGCACAGGCCCGCGCACCACAGGGTTACTTGTCCAGCCAGGTGGTACGCACGAAGCTGCGGATGTTTGCGGCCAGCGGCACATACCCCTTGACGTAACCACGCCAGGCCTCCCAGCGCAGCGGGTACTGGTAAATCTGCAGAATGTAGGCCTGCTCGGCGATGTGTTTCTGGATCGCCTGGTAGGCGGCCGCGCGTTTGCCGTTGTCCAGGATGGCACGGGCATCGACGATCATTGTGTCGAGTGACGCGTCGTCCATGCCCATGGCCTTGCCATGCGGATGCGCCGAACTCAGACGCGACACGATCACGTCCGGATCCGCGCTCCAGCCCAGTGCTACCGACAACAGCCCGAAATCGCCCTTGAGCCACGCCGACAGCAGCGGCGCGGTCTCCATCGGTTTGAGGTTGACTGTGATGCCGGCCGCCGCCCACTGCTGCTGCAGGATCTGCGCACACTGCACGTCCAGCGCATTCGCCGCCACAACGATGTAATCGCCCAGGTCGATGCCGTTGGGATGTCCGGCCTCGGCCAATAACTTCTTGGCGCCAGCCACGTCGTGTTTGTAATACGGCATCGGGCTGACACCGTCATATCCGCCGACCTGGCTTTCCGGCACCATCGCGCCGACCTTGCCTGACCCACCCAACACGATCTGCAGGCAGCCCTTTCGATCGCTGGCCAGGCTAAGCGCACGGCGCACGCGCACGTCGTCGAACGGTTTGGCCTTGACGTTCATCCAGACCGGGAAGGTTCGCGAGGTTTTGCCTGGCGCCGACACCAGATCGCGCGTGGTTTTGACGATCTGCGCCGAGACCTTTGGATCCTTGAACCAGGTCATGTCGATGGCCTTGGAGCGCAACGCCGACGCCAGCGAGCCCTGGTCCTTGAAGAACTTGAACACCACCGTGTCCAGGTAGGGTTGCTTGTCTTCGTAGTAGTCGGGATTGCGCTTGAGCGTCAACTGCTGGTTCGGCTCGTAAGACTCGAACACAAACGGGCCCGTGCCTACCGGTGCAGTCTTGAGGTCGTTCACCCCACGCGGCACGATGCTGCCCATCGGATTGGTGGCCATGTAGCTCAGGAAGGTCGCGCTGGGTGCCTTGAGTTCGAACTTGACGGTGAACGGATCGACGACTGTCACGGCCGTGATGCCGGAAAACAGGTTGGCGTTCGGCGCCGTGTTGGCGGGGTCCAGGATCCGGTCGAAGGTGTGCTTGACGTCCTCGGCATTGAACGGCTGACCATTGTGGAATTTCACACCTTGTCGCAGCTGGAAGATGTATGTCGTTTCGTTGGGCGTCAGATATCCGGTCGCCAGGTCAGGTTCGATCTTCATCTCGGCATTCCAGCGCAGCAAGCCGGTGTACAGCAAGGCGGTGAAGTCGAAAGACGAAAACGCGGTCACGGTGACCGGGTCGAGACCGATCGGATCGGCATCGGCGCCGATGGTCAGGGTGCCGCCGCGTTTGGGTGTACCGCCTTGCGCCATTGCGAACGGCGCAAACGACAAAGCTCCGCCTGCCAGCGCAAGGCGCAACATCGTTCGTCGGTAGACACCATCGACGACATCGGCCTGCGTCGGGTCAGACTGGGTTTCGATGAAAGAGGGGGGTGTCTTGTTCAACATGGCGCATCCTTGGGACTGGGGTTGCGAACTGGCAGGTCGGACCACGGTTGGACAACACGCGCAAACCCGTCAGGTGGACTACTTGCACAGCACTGGAGAACTTCCTGGATCTCGTTGATTTTCATCATACCGGCGCACTGCCGCACCAGCCACGAACGCATGTTTCACCGCACGAAACACAAGTTGCACATGGACCCACCCAGGGTCATTCAGGTCATTCGACCCCATGACCGAGACACACGGGAGCTGAGCTGCACGAGGCGCGCCGATGGACCGGTGGGTCCGGGGCGAACCTCCGGGCCCGCATGGGATACTGCATCGCTCCGCACCCTGGCCATCGGCCGCGAGTGCCACCTCCCAATACCGACCACGAGACTGCGCCATGCGCGAACACGACATACCCCCTTCCTCGGACCAACAACACAACAGCTCCTTGCCCTACCCGACGCGGGATCCGGCGTTGGAAAAGCAGCGCCTGGTGCAGACCTGGCTCGACGACCTGCCGATGATCAACCACTACTGCTTTGCCGGCCGGCAAAGTTTTCGCCAGGGCTTTCGGGTGCTGGTGGCCGGTGGGGGTACCGGCGACGCCACGCTGTACCTGGCCGAGCAGCTCAAGGGCTACGGGGCCCATATCGTGCACCTGGAAGAAAATTCGCCCAGCATGGCCATGGCCCGTGAACGGGCGCGCATCCGCGGCCTGGAGAACATCGAGTGGATCGAGGACTCCTTGCTCAACCTGCCCACACTGTCACTCGCGCCATTCGACTACATCAACTGCAGCGGTGTGTTGCACCATCTGGCTGATCCGGATGCGGGCCTGCGCGCCTTGCGCTCGGCGCTCAAGCCCGACGGCGCGCTCGCGCTGATGGTGCATGCACAGGCCGGCCGCGCCGGCGTGTCCCAGATGCGGGAGCTGTTGCGCATGGCCCACGCAGGCGAGCCCGACCTGGCACGCCGTATCGCGAGCACGCGGCAGATCCTGGCGTCATTGCCGGCAGGCAACTGGTTCCGCCGCGCAGAAGACCTGTACCAGGACCACCGCGACGGCGATGCCGGGCTGTTCAACCTGCTGCTGCAGGCCCACGACCATGCCTATTCGGTCGACGGTTTGTTCGACTGGTTGTGCGACAACGGACACGGCGGTGGCCATGGCCTGCATCTGGCATTGACCGATGTACAGCGCGGGCGTTCGCCCTACCTCCCGCACATGGTGCTCGGCGTCAAGCCGCCAGACATGACCGCTGCCTGGCGCCAGCTTACGCCGCGTCGGCAATATGCGATGGCCGAGTTGCTGGGCGGCACAATCACGATGCATGTGTTCTATGCCACAAGCGGACCCCTGTGCACCGCACCCTATGGCGATCCGGCCTATGTCCCGTTTTTCTTCCACGAGCCGCTGGACGGCGAAACTATCGCCCGGGTCTTTGCCAGCAACCGCGGCCAGCCGTTCCAGTTGCAGCACCAGCATTCGGGTGTGGTGGTGACAGTCAATCCGGGGCGATACGCGCCCCAGATCCTGCGCCTGATCGATGGACAACGCAGCTTCGGCGACATATTTGGGCAATTGCGCCGCGATTGGCAAGGCCAGGCCACGCCCCCGGACGATGCCACCCTTTTCGCCGACTTTGCCGAGAGTTACGACACCCTGAACGCCATCGACCGCCTTCTGCTGCGCCATCCGCTGGCACAGGCGTGACGGCACCGGCACCTGCCAACACCTGACGGCCCGCCGGCCGCAGCTGAACCTGACGCTGGCCCCGCGCGTCCACCTCCGTGTCCCGCGGCAGGATCTGCCGCAACACGGCCGTCGGTCATGTTGCCGCCCAGCGCCTGCCGACCAGTTTGCGCAACATCGCCGACGCACCACCGGGCTGCGCCGCAAGCCAATCCCAATGGCGTGGCAACAACGTCACCTCACGGGCGACCACGCCGAGACGAGGGCGTCCACGGCCACGCGGCGCGCTGGCCGCCGCGTCGGCAGGCTCGTCGGCCGCGTTCGCTGGTGCGCCAACGGACCGCTGTGCCGCACTCAGGCGCGCCAGCAGTTCCTGCTCGGAGCCCCGGGTATCGATGTCGATCGTGCGGCCCGTTGCATCGTCGAACAGCAATACCGATCCTGGTGCAGGATGGGCAAGCGCCCGCTGAAACGTGGGAGCCACGACCAGCAAGGTGCCGGATGCCAGGAGGCGAAAGCCGTCGAAACAGGTATGGGAAAGAGTCATGCTGGATGTCTGCGCAGTGGCATGGGTTCCAGAAAAGTGAGACCACTACCCAGATTAAATTTCTCCGTCAATTAGACCCGGGCAAAAATTTCGTCTCAACACTCGAGACAGCGAGGATCCGCCATGCGGACATGTTAAAAAGTGGCATCCCCGCCATGATCCAAAATCCGTATATTCACCTCCCGCACCTGCTTGGCAGGCTCACGCCGTACGAGATTTCCGAGTTGCGCATGACGCCTCAACGGTTGGCCGTGTGGGACGAACGCGCCCGCGAAGCAGGCCATCCAGCCACCTGGCGCCTGCCCGACGAGGATCGCGAGGCGACGCGAAGCGCCACGATGCGACAACACAACACGCCAGACGATTTGTGGGTGTTCGCCTACGGCTCACTGATGTGGGACCCGGGGATCCATTTCGCGGAAGTCCGCCTGGCGCATGTCGAGGGTTATCAGCGGCGTTTCAGTTACCGCATCACCGCAGGACGCGGAACGCCGGAGTGTCCCGCGCTGATGCTGACCCTCGCACCGTTGCAAGGAAATTGCACCGGTCTTGTCTTTCGCGTACCGGCTGAACTGGTCGAGGCGGAAACCGCCATCCTGTGGCGGCGCGAGATGGTACGCGGTGGTTATGCGCCGCAATGGCAGACCCTGGTAACGCCGCAGGGTGACGTCGAGGCGCTGGTATTCGCTGCCAATTGCGCGCATCCGGAATATGTCGGTGAACTGCCGCTGAGAGAAACCGCGGCGGTGGTGGCCACGGCATGCGGGCCGCTGGGCTCGAATCGGGCCTACCTGGAAAGCCTGTCGGCCCAATTGGTAGCGCTGGAAATTGACGATGTCTACATCGCGCAATTGCTCGCGTATGTGCAGACACACCACCGGTCATGACCGGATGGGTGTGAACACCTGACGCGTACGCGTCAGCGTTTGGGCCGCGGCTTCGCGCTGCCAGTAACCCGAGGCGGCAAGCCGGTGTGCTGCGTCAGCAAACGGCCCTTGCCGGGCTGCCCGGCACTGGCAGCGGCCGGGGTCGAGTTCTTGCGCCGCGCGCTGGTGTAATTGCCATCGGTCAGCGGCTGGAACGTCGGGATCAGGTGATGCTTGCCGTTGCCGATCAGGTCCGCCCGGCCCATGGTCTTGAGCGCCTCGCGCAGCAGCGGCCAATTATTGGCATCGTGGTAACGCAGGAAGGCCTTGTGCAGTCGCCGGCGCTTGTCGCCGCGCACGATATCCACCGTTTCGCTGTCGCGCATTACCCGGCGCAACGGGTTGCGCCCGCTGTGGTACATCGCGGTAGCGGTGGCCATCGGGCTCGGGTAGAAGTTCTGCACCTGGTCGGCACGAAAGCCGTTCTTCTTGAGCCAGACGGCCAGGTGCATCATGTCTTCGTCGCTGGTGCCCGGATGCGCGGCGATGAAATAAGGGATCAGATACTGCTTCTTGCCGGCCTCGAGCGAGTATTTCTCAAACATCTGCTTGAACTTGTCGTACGTGCCGATGCCAGGCTTCATCATCTTGGTGAGCGGCCCCTGCTCGGTATGCTCGGGTGCGATCTTCAGGTATCCACCCACATGGTGCGTGACCAGTTCCTTGACGTATTCGGGTGACTGCACGGCGAGGTCGTAGCGCAGTCCGGAGCTGATCAGGATCTTTTTGACACCCTTGAGCGAACGCGCACGCCGGTACATACGGACCAGCGCCGAATGATCGGTGTTCAGGTTGCTGCAAATGCCCGGATAGACACAACTGGGTTTGCGGCAAGCCGATTCGATCTCCGGCGTCTTGCAGCCGATGCGGTACATGTTGGCGGTCGGTCCGCCCAGGTCGGAGATAGTGCCGGTGAAACCCTTGACCGAGTCGCGAATGGCCTCGACCTCCTTGATGACGGAGTCTTCGGAGCGGCTCTGGATGATGCGCCCTTCGTGCTCGGTGATCGAACAAAAGGTGCAGCCGCCAAAACAGCCACGCATGATGTTCACCGAGAAGCGGATCATTTCCCAGGCCGGGATTTTCGTGGTGCCGTCATGGCCGCCGTTTTCGTCGGCGTAACGCGGATGCGGCGAACGCGCATACGGCAGATCGAACACATGGTCCATCTCGGCCGTGGTCAGCGGTATCGGAGGCGGGTTGATCCAGACGTCGCGGGCGGTCGCGCCTTCGCCATGGGCCTGCACCAGGGCGCGTGCATTACCGGGATTCGTCTCCAGGTGCAGCACCCGATTGGCGTGGGCGTATAGAACCGGGTCGCTGCGTACCTGCTCGTAGCTGGGCAGGCGGATCACCGACCGGTCGCGCGGCGGCACCTTGAGCTTGGCCTTGGCTGCCGGATTCGGCATGAAGGTCAGTGGCTGTATCGCGGGATTGGTCTCGGCAACGGGTCCGGTGGCGGCGTCTTCCTTGGCGCAACTTGTGCCCTGCCCGGCCGCTTGCTCGGACGTCGTCATGTAGGGGTTGACATGCGATTCGACGCGCCCCGGCTCATCGACACTGGTCGAGTTGATCTCGAGCCAGTCCTTGCCGGTGGCGTCGTCCGGGCGACGCACAAAGGCGGTGCCGCGCACATCAGTGATGGTCTGCACAGGCTCACGCGCAGCCAGGCGGTGGGCCACCTCCAACAGCGCCCGTTCGGCATTGCCGTACAGCAGCAGGTCGCACTTGGCGTCCACGACGATGGAGCGGCGTACCTTGTCGGACCAGTAGTCGTAATGTGCGATGCGCCGCAGGCTGCCTTCGATGCCGCCGAGCACGAGTGGCACATCCTTGTAGGCCTCGCGGCAGCGCTGACTGTAGACAATGGCCGCACGATCGGGCCGCTTGCCGCCGACATCGCCCGGGGTATAGGCGTCGTCGGTGCGGATCTTGCGGTCGGCCGTGTAGCGGTTGATCATCGAATCCATGTTGCCGGCCGTCACCCCCCAGAACAGGTTGGGTTTGCCCAGCGCCTTGAAGGCGTCGGAGCTTTGCCAGTCGGGCTGGGCGATGATGCCGACCCGAAAACCCTGCGCCTCCAGCGTGCGGCCGATCACGGCCATGCCGAAGCTGGGGTGGTCGACATAGGCGTCGCCGGTGACCAGGATGATGTCGCAGCTGTCCCAGCCGAGCGCGTCCATCTCGGCGCGGTTCATCGGCAGGAACCGGGCCGTACCAAACCGCACCGCCCAATACGGGCGGTAACTGGTCAGTGGTTTTGCGGCGCGTGCGAAAAAGGAGACGTCGACTGGAGCGTTCATATACTACTAAGGATTACCCTATAGTGTAAGGTTTTACCCCTGCCCGCTCTGTTTCAAGGGCAAACACCAAGCCGAATTGACAAATCCCCAGCCTAGAATTGTCGTCTGTCACAACCAGAGCCCGGGCGCACCTTGGGCCATCCTATTTGGAAGCCAAATGAAAAAACTGATCCTCGCACTCGCCCTGGGGGCCATTGCCGTTGCCGCCTCGGCACAAGACAAGGAACTCAAGGTTGCGATCGACCCGACCTATGAGCCATTCACCTTCAAGACCCCGGACGGCAAGCCGACCGGCTTCGACGTGGATATCGCCAGCGCCGTGTGCGAGAACCTCAAGCGCAAATGCGTGTTCGTCGAGCAGGTGTGGGACAGCATGATTCCCGGCCTGCAGGCCAAGAAGTACGACGTCATCATCAGTTCGATGTCGATCACTGCTGACCGGATGCGGGTCGTCGACTTCACCGACAAGTATTACAACACGCCGAGCAAGATCATCATCAAGAACGACATCAAGTTCGACGGTGTCGCCTCGCTCAAGGGCAAGAAGATCGGCGTGCTCAAAGGCAGCACGCAAGAGAAATACGCCAACGGCGAACTCAAGAAGGTCGGCGTGATCATCACCCCGTATGAGGCGCAGGACCAGGTTTACCTGGACATCAAGTCGGGTCGCCTGGACGGCACCGTGGCCGACGTGCTGGAAGTCACCGGCGGTTTCCTGTCCAAGCCAGAAGGCAAGGACTACATGCTGGTCGGCCCCGAGTTGTTCATCCCCAAGTATTTCGGCACCGGCGCCGGTTTCGCGATCCGCAAGGGCCAGCCCGAGCTGAAGAAGGAACTCAACGCCGCGATCAAGGCTATCCGCGCCAATGGCACCTACAAGTCGATCAACGACAAGTACTTCAAGATCGACGTCTACGGCGGCTAAGCCACCGCGTCAGCCACTGGCCGGCGCCCGCACGGACGTCGGCCTGACTTGTCCCTGAAATCCGAGCGCTCTTGTCCGATTACTACTGGTCCATTCTCAATGGCGCCTTGCTCACGGTAGGGGTGTCGCTGGCGGCGCTCGCTTTCTCCATCGTGCTCGGACTGATGGGCGCAGCGGCCAAACTGTCCGGCAACCCCCTGCTGGTGCTGCCGGCCATGGTCTACACCACCATCATCCGCGGCATACCGGAACTGGTGCTGATGTTGCTGATCTTTTATGGCGGCAGCATCGGCATCAACCACCTGCTCGAACTTTCCGGCACCGGCATCACGCTCGACATCGAGCCGTTCAGTGCCGGTGTATTGACACTCGGCTTCATCTATGGCGCCTACATGACGGAAACCTTCCGTGGTGCCATTCTCTCGATACCGGGTGGCCAATTCGAGGCCGCGGCGGCCTTCGGCATGCGGCCCGTGCAGGCTTTCCTGCGCATCACATTGCCGCAGATGGTGCGTTATGCATTGCCCGGCTTCACCAATAACTGGCTTGTGCTGATCAAGGCGACGGCACTGATCAGCCTGATCGGCCTGCAGGAAATGACCTACCTGGCCAAGCAGGCGAGCGCTGCGACGCGCTCGCCATTCGCGTTTTTCCTGTTCACGGCAGGCCTTTTCCTGCTCTACACCTGGGCCTCGTTGGCGGTGCTGCGGCGCTTGAACGCGCGTTACAGCCTGGGTACCAAGCGAGGCGACCTGTAGATGGACTGGGAAGTCATCTTCCGGCCCGAAAGCCTTGCCATGTACGGCGAAGGCATCGTCACGACCTTGTGGCTGCTGACAACCTCGCTCGTCGTCGGCGCGGTGCTGGCACTGCTGTTCGCGCTGGCGCTGACCGGGCCGTGGAAATGGCTGCAACGCATCGTCGGTGCCTACACCTTCGTGATCCGTGGCACGCCGCTGCTGATCCAGATCTACATGATCTATTACGGGCTGGGCCAGCTCGAATGGATCCAGCTACGCTGGGACGAGGTCTGGCCCTGGACGCATTTCAAGGATCCGGCATTCTGCGCGCTGCTGGCGTTCAGCCTGAACACCGCCGGCTACACCGCCGAAATGCTTGCCGGCGCGATCCGCGAGACCAACGCCGGCGAGATCGAAGCGGCGCAGGCCTTCGGCATGAGCCGCTCCGGGGTGATGCTGCGCATCGTGCTGCCCAGCGCGATGCGCCGTACCCTGCCCGCCTACAGCAACGAGGTGGTGATGATGCTGCAAAGTACCAGTCTGGCCAGCGCGGTGCCCGGCCTGCTCGACATCACGGCCGCTGCCAGCCGCATCTACTCCGACTTCTATCTGCCGTTCGAGGCCTACCTGGCGGCAGCTGCGCTGTACCTGGTCGGCACCTTCGTGCTGATCGGCTTGTTCAAACTGGCCGAGCGCCGGTTTCTGGCCCACCTTGCGCCACGTCGGCATTGACACCGAATCGACCCACCCGTGCGCCGCATCGATCACTCCCTCGAACACCAGAGCCTGGGCCGCGAGACCCGGGTCACCAGCCTGCATTTCGGCAGCAGCGGTGTCGGCGCCAAGGCCTATGTACAAGCCAGCCTGCATGCCGAGGAACTGCCGGGCATGCTGGCGGCCTACCACCTGCGCGCGTTGCTCGAGGCGGCCGAAAGCGAGGGCCGCCTGCTGGGCGAGGTGGTGCTGGTGCCGGTGGCCAATCCGATCGGTCTGGCCCAGCGGGTGGACCACAAATCCATGGGCCGCTTCGAGCTCGGCAGCTCGGAGAACTTCAACCGCAACTATCCGGATCTGGCGGCGCTGGTGTTCGACACGGTCAAGGCGAACCTGACTACCGACGCGCAGCACAATGTCACCACGGTGCGTGCGGCGGTGGCGGCCTACCTGGCGCAATGGCGCCCCGCCAATGCCCTGCACAGCCTGCGCAAGACACTGGTCACGCTGGCGCACGATGCCGACTTCGTGCTCGACCTGCATTGCGACTGTGAAGCGGTGCTGCACCTGTATGTCGAGACCCCGTGCTGGCCACAACTCGAGCCGCTGGCGCGCCTGCTCGGTGCCCGTGCCGTGCTGCTGGCGCAACACGCCGGCGGCGTTTCGTTCGACGAATGTTTCTCAGGCCTGTGGTGGAAACTGGCCGACAGGCTGCGCAGCGACCCGGCACTCGCGTCCTGCGCGCTGCCCCAGGCGTGCGCCAGCACGACCGTCGAACTGCGTGGCGAGGGCCAGCTCGCGCACAGCCTGGCCCGTGCGGATGCCGGCGCGATCTTCGCCTTCCTGCAACACGCCGGCATCGTCCAGGGTGAACCAATGCCGTTGCCGGCAGCGGCCTGCGCGGCCACCCCGCTGGCCGGCGCCCAGACCGTCAAGGCGCCGGTCGCCGGCATGCTGGTCTTTGCGGCGCAACCAGGCGACGTGATGGCCATCGGGGATCCGGTGGCCGAGATCATCGACCCGATCGCCAACACCACGCATACCGTACGCGCCGAGGTCGCCGGCCTGTTGTATGCCCGCACTGACGACCGTTATGCCCTGCCCGGCGACGACCTGGCCAACATTGCCGGCAGCGTACCCTTTCGCACCGGCAACCTGCTGGGCGCCTGAACGGCTAGCGTCCCAACCCGATCGACATGAACAACCAGACCCTCAAACTCCAGGCCCTCGATATCCACAAGCGGTTCGGCGACCACGAGGTGCTCAAGGGCGTATCGCTCGAGGCCCATGGCGGCGACGTGATCAGTATCATCGGCAGTTCCGGTTCGGGTAAAAGCACGTTCCTGCGTTGCATCAACCTGCTGGAAAAGCCCAACCAGGGCCGCATCATCGTGGCCGGGGAAGAGCTCAAGCTGGTCGCCGACAAAAGCGGTCAGCTGCAGGCCACCGACGCACGGCAGCTGCAGCGCCTGCGCACCAAGCTGGCCATGGTGTTCCAGCACTTCAACCTGTGGGCCCACCTGACGGTGATGCAGAACATCATCGAGGCGCCGGTGCACGTCATGAAGGTGCCCCGCGACGAGGCGGTGGCGCGGGCCCGCAAATACCTGGCGCTGGTCGACCTGCCAGGCATGGAAGACCGTTACCCGGCCCACATGAGCGGCGGCCAGCAGCAACGGGTTGCCATCGCACGATCGCTGGCGATGGAACCCGAGGTGATGCTGTTCGACGAGCCCACCAGCGCGCTCGACCCCGAACTGGTGACCGAGGTGCTCAAGGTCATGCGCACACTGGCCGAAGAAGGCCGCACCATGGTCGTTGTCACCCACGAGATGGGTTTTGCGCGCGAGGTCGCCAACCACCTGATCTTCCTGCACCAGGGCCGCATCGAGGAACAAGGCGTGCCCGCCGAGGTGCTGACCAGCCCGAAGAGCGAGCGGCTGGCGCAGTTCCTGTCGGGCAGCCTGAAGTAAGTCTCCCGATACCACAGCCCATGGACCGACCGGCTTTCGCCGCGCAGGGCCAGATTTAAATCCAGTATTTCGCGCGCACCATCAGGTCACGCGGCCCGACTGGTGTCTGCACAACAAGCGCCGTGCCTGGCTCCCAGAATTGCGCCTCGACCATCGCGATGCCGATGTTGCCCTTGAAATCCGGTGAATAGGCGGCCGAGCCGACGTGTCCGGCATGTTGACCGCCAGAGGTGAGCGGCCATGTTTCGGTGCACGCTGGCAAGGCATCCCCCGACATCTCAACCGCACGCAGTTGCCGATCGGGCACCTGTTTGGCCAGCAGGGCCTCGCGTGCGCGGCAGGTCGGAACCCGGTCGAGTTGCACATATTTGCCCATGTCGGCCTCGAATGGTGTGTTTTCCAGCGTCACGTCGTTGCCGTAACTGAGCAGCCCGGCCTCAATGCGCTCGATGCCGTTCGGGCAGCCGGCGCGGATGTCGAGATCTTCGCCTGCTTCCATGATGTGGTCCCACAGGGCCGGGCCGTGTTGGGTGCCATCCATGTAGATTTCGAAACCGAGCTGACGCGACCAACCCGAACGCGCGATCACCATGTCCTGGCCCTGGAAGGTGATGGTTTTGTGGCGGAAGAACTTCGTCTCGCGGATCTCCTTGCCGAACAGCCGTTCGACCAGGATGTCGGTCTTCGGGCCCTGGATCCCGAGCGGCGAAATGTCGGGCTCGGACACGTCCACATCCAGTCCGAAGCCGCCAGCCAAGCCCTTGTAGTAATACATCAGGTCACTGTCGGCGATCGACACCCAGAACCGGTTCTCGGCCAGCTTGAGCACGATCGGGTCGTTGATCATGCCGCCATTGACATCGACGATCGGCACGTAGAAACACTGGTCGGTCTTCATGCGCGAGAGGTCGCGCGGGCTGGTCATCTGCAACAGGCGCTCGGCGTCCGGTCCGCGCAATTCGATCTGGCGCTCACAGGCCACGTCCCACAATTGCACCGCCGACTTCAGGTGGTGGTAGTCCTCCTCAACCGAGCGGAACACCGCCGGCAGCAACATGTGGTTGTACACGGTATAGGCCGAAACACCGGCGGCGGTGACCCGGTCGGTGAAAGGCGTGCGGCGGGTGCGGCGCGAACGGGCGAGGAACGGAGCGTTCATGAAAAAGTCCAGGGTTGGCAAACGGTGAAACACGCGAACACACAGGGAACCGGCGTGGCTGCCACCCGGCGTCGGCGGATTGTACGGAGTGCATGCGCCGCCGGCGCCGCCCCAAGGCGAATACCACCGCACGCAGCACGCAGGGTCGGTAACGGCGCACGACAAGCGCAGCTGCAGCGGCGTGTGCACAGGCTGCAGGTCGATGGCACGACGCAGGCGTTGGAGCACCATCCGGTGTTGCTGGAACTTGCATGAAGTTACAAGGCCGGGGCAGCGCACCAGCGATTCCGGCCCGAACCACGTGGCGCCATCGGGTACGCTCCACGGATGACACAGTCCAGCTTCGAATTTGACCCAGCGCCTTCGGCAGCACCTGCCGCGGCCGCCCCACCCGCTCCACCTGCCGCGGCCGCCCCCTCGGCTCCACCTGCCGCAGCCAATCCACCTGCCTCATCTGCCTCATCTGCCCCACCTGTAGCGCCTGTAGCGCCTGCGTCGCCTGCCCTGACAAATCTGAATGCCATGGCGAACCTGGATGCCATGGCGAAACGCCTCGAGCAGGCGCCCGACTTTCGGGTGCTGCGCCGGATCGTTCCCATCATGGATTTCGGCCCACCGGCGCCGGAGTCGGCGCAGGCATCCACCGATGTCCGCCGTGTACTGGTGCTAGACACCGAAACCACCGGACTCTCGCATCAGGGCGACAAGATCATCGAGCTGGCCATGCTGCTGGTGGACGTGAACACCGCCACGGGCCAGCCATTCGGGCCAGTGGCCGTGGTTGAAGGCTTCGAAGACCCCGGCATGCCCATCCCGGTTGTCGCGCAGCAGGTGACCGGCATCAACGACGCGATGGTCAAAGGGCAACAACTCGATGACGCGCAGGTCGAGGCCATGGTGGCGCGGGCCGATCTGATCGTTGCGCATAACGCCGGATTCGACCGCCCCTTTGTCGAGGCACGATTTCCCTGCTTCGCGACGAAGTCCTGGGCCTGCTCATTCATGGACATTGACTGGAAGGCGGCGGGCGCGGGTTCATCGAAGCTCAGCGCCCTGGCAATCGACCAGGGATGGTTTTACGATGCCCACAGAGCCCAGGTCGATTGCCATGCCCTGCTGCAGGTGTTGAGCCGCCCCGTCGGGGGCACCACCACCACAGGCCTGCGTCAACTGATCGATGCAGCCGGTCAACCCAGCTTCAAACTGCGTGCGACCGGCTCACCCTTCGAGTCCAAGGACAGACTCAAGGAACGGGGCTACCGATGGGATGCCGAGGGCAAGGTCTGGTATTGCACCTTGCCCAGCCAGGAGCGCCTGGACGTCGAGCTCGAATGGCTTAAAAAGGAAGTCTATGGGCGGCGCAGCGTGCGTCTGGACATCGAGTCGATGGACAGCACTGTTCGCTACTCCTTGCGGCATGGGCAAACCATCAACAGGGCGCCCTAGCAGATCTTCTGGTTGACACCCTGGGCCACGGTCGAGATCAACGTGTTGTGCCGCCGGAAATCGCCGTCCACCAGCCGCTGCGGTACCCGGCTGGCGCCGGAGTTCAGCGCGATTGCGCATCCGGCCCGACCAACCGACGAACGACTATGATGTCGAAGCCCAGTCAGGCGCAGTTGCGTGAGGGAAGTCCTGCCGCGGTGACGGCCTGGTCGCCATTGCCCGGCGCGCCCGCATACAGGATGACATCAGCCAATGAACGACGAGACTCAGGAGGGGGTAATGCAGACCTGCGACGTGCTGGTGATCGGGGGCGGCCCGGCCGGCGCGACCGTGGCCAGTCTGCTGGCAGACAAGGGCCATCAGGTCGCACCTGTCGCCAATCGCCTTGTGAGCGACTAACCGGCGGCGACCCGGTGGTACGCCGGATCGTCTGCTCGCGGCGCATGGCGTGCTGCTGATGCGCAAGGCCGGGACAACAGGGCGCGAATGCGTCGGGTGTGGCAAGACTTGGGCTTACAGTCGTCAAGAGCATTCACCCGAGATTCACCACCATGACCCGTATCCTGAGCGCCGCGTTCAAACACGAGACCAACACCTTCTCGCCATTGCCCACCGACCTGGCGGCGTATAACGCGCGCAGCCTGCGGTATGGCGCCGATGTTCCGGCCTACTTCACCGGCACTGCCACCGAGATGGGCGCGTTCATCGATGCGGCGCAGCACCATGGATGGGAGCTGGTGCATAGTGTGGCCGGCGATGCGACCCCTTCGGGCAAGGTCACACACGCGGCCTTCGAGCAGATCGTCGGCACCATCGAAGAGGCGCTGCGCACCCAGGGACCGTTCGACGCGATGCTGCTGTGCCTGCACGGTGCCATGGTCACCGACCACGTGGACGACGGCGAAGGAGAACTGCTGCGCCGGTTGCGCGCCATTGCGGGAGACGAATTGCCGATCGGCATCACGCTGGACCTGCATGCCAACGTGACCGATGCAATGGCCGCGCTGGCGACCGTCATCGTGTCGTACCGCACCTACCCGCACATCGACCAGTACGACACCGGCCGGCGCTGCGCCGATCTGATTGCGCGCACCATCGCGGGCGAGATCACTCCGGTGTGTGTTGTTGCGCGCGGCGCAATGATCGACGCGGTGGACCACGGGCGCACCACCGCGCCGGGTCCGATGCGCGAGACGCTGGCCAGCGCAGACGCACTGCGCGCACAGACCCCAGGCGTACTGGACATCGGTATCAATGCCGGTTTTGCGTGGGCCGACATCGAAGACGCAGGCCCCAGCGTGGTGGTGGTCACAGACCGCAAGACCGGCGTTGTCGATACCGCGTCGATCACGCAGACGCTGCTGCGACAGATGTGGCGCGACCGACGCCGCTCCACGGTGCGGCCTCTGGGGCTGGCAGAGGGTGTGGCAGCCCTTCGAGAGGCGCTGGCCGCACCCGGCGACGGTGTTGTGCTGGTTGCCGATTGCGCCGACAACCCGGGCGGTGGCGGCCTGGAAAACTCAGTGGCCCTGCTCGGCGCGCTGATGGATGCGGGCATCGACAAAGTTGCGTTCAGCATGCTTTGCGACCCAGCCACGCTGCAGGCCTGTGTCGAGGCCGGAGCGGGTGCGCGGTTGGCGGTGCAGCTCGGCGGCACGCCCGGTGGCCCGTTCAAGGAACCTTTGGCGCTGCAGATACAGGTGCGGGCGGTACAACAGGGCCGCTTCACCTTCACCGGCCCAATGAGCCGCGGCATCGCACTCGACATCGGCCCGACCGCCGTGTTGCACGTCGCCGGCATCGACATCGACATCGTTGTAGCCGGCAGCCGCCACCAGGTGCTGGACCCCGGCTTCTTCACCCATGCCGGGCTCGACCCGGCCAACTACGCGGTGGTGGTCGTCAAATCATCGCAGCACTTCCGCGCCGCCTTCGGACCGATGGCGCGGGAGATTCTGGTGATCGACAGCGGCGACGGTCTGACCTCGTTCAACCTCAAGGCCTTCGGCCACACCAAGGTGCGCCGGCCGGTTTATCCGCTGGACGATGTTCCGGACTGACCGGCTCGTATCGTCTGCAGCCATCTCGGGAAGCAACGCCCGTCCGGCCTCAAGGCTCACTGGACTCCCCAAGTGCTACGCACTGCGGTGCTATTCGCCTTGGGACGGCCCGGCAGGTCATGTCGGCGCCGGATCATCGCGGCACGACTTGTGCGCACTCTCGATCAGCGGCGTCACCTCGTCCGCCCTGTCCATGCGGCTGATCAGCGCCAGGCAGACCATGGACAGGAACAGCGGCGCGCGCTGCTCTCCCACCTCGGCCATGGCCTGGCACAAGGCGGTGTAGGTGTGATCCAGATCCTGTTCGTTCATGCCCATGCTCCCGATGTTGCGATGGCCGTCACCAGTTCGCCGGTGTCCAGTGTGTTCCAGCGGCCCATCACATATCCGTCCGGGCGCACCAGCACCAACGCCTGGTCGACGCCCTGCCCCAGCCCGTAACGTTGCCAGGCCTGCGCATCGGCCGGCGACAGGTGCACTGCGCGGATGCCCAATGGCTGCAACGCGCGCATGTCGAGCGCCGCGCCATCGTGTGCCAGAACCAGGCAGACAAAATCCGCGCCGAATTGCCGCGTCAGATGGCTTGCGTCTGCCATCCGCGCCTCCGGTGCGGGCATACCCGCCGCGGCCAGGTCGTTGGCCCACGCCGCAGGCACTGACGCCAGGTTCAGCGCCGAATCGCCATACCGTATCGGCGCCGACTGGCGCGGATTGATCAACGGACGCACCGACGCATCCGTGAGCGCAAGGCGCAATGCAGCCTCGCGCATCAGCGTGAATGCGAAGTTGGGCGGTGCCATGAACTCGGTGCTCTTGGCACCAAAAGCCATGTTCTCGCGTGCGGCCTGTACCCGTTCAGTGGAATACGAATCGAGCAAGCCCTGTGGCGCGCGGCCCTGAATCACGCGTGCCAGTTTCCAGGCCAGGTTGCCGGCGTCGTCCAGCCCGGAGTTCAGCCCGCGCACGCCAAAGATCGGCACCAGATGCGCCGCATCACCGGCAAACAGCACGCGGCCATGGCGGTAGGTATCGAGCGTCAGGCACTTGGCGTTGTAAATGGAGATCCACAACACCTCCCACGGGGCGTCTTCGCCGATCATCGACAAATGGCTTTGTACCCGCGGCAACACGTTCTCGGGTTTGACCGCCTCGATCGAATCTTCATCGTCCCGGATCTGATAGTCGATACGCCACACATCCTCGGGCTGGCGGTGCATCAGGATGGTCGATCCCGGGTTGCTCGGCGGGTCGAACCAGGCCAGCCGTTCCACCGGTCGCCGGGTTTTTTGCCGGATGTCCACGATCACATAACGCCCGTCGTATTGCATGCCCTTCAACTGCAGGCCCAGTTGTTCGCGCACCGTGCTGCGACCGCCGTCGCAGGCCACCAGCCAGTCGGTGCGCACCGTCTGCACCCCATGTGCGGTTTCGACATCAACCGCCACCGCATTGGCGCCGGGTCGCACGGCGGTAACACGGTTGCCCCACCGAACATCACCCGCCGCGTCACCGGGCTGCATCGCCGCGTGCGCGAACTGCTCGATGAAATACTGCTGGATGTTGACCATCGGCGCGAACCGTTCGGTCGGCTCGGTGGGCATCTGGAAATGCAGCACTTCGGTGCCCCGGTAGTAGCTGCGCCCACCCACCCATGACAGACCCTTGTCCACCAGCGGTACGTCGGCGCCCACCCAGCCCAGGATCTCCTGCGAACGGCGCGACATGCAGATGGCCCTGCTGCCGGTGCAGTACGACGGATCGGCCTCGATTACCAGGCTGGCCACACCCTGGCGCGCCAGCAGAGCAGACAGCATCAGCCCTACCGGTCCGCCCCCTGCGATGAGCACGGGCACATGCGCCGGTAAAGGGTCTACGGCACCCACCGGTGCCGGTTGTACATCTGCATTTGTCATCGCGGCACTATACGCAACCCGTCAAGCAGGATCGTCGCCCGCATGCGCGATGCCACGAAGCCCGGCGAAATCAAGAACTTTTGCGCTAGCGCAAAGACGCGCCGGCGAAGCACAATAATGCGAATAATTCGCATTAATATTTTAGAACCACGATGTTCACTGCGCTTCGACACCTGTTATGCCCGTTCCTGGTCGCCCCAGCAGCCGCCGCGGCACCGACCCGACCGACAACAGGTGCGTCCGTAGCGGTAGCGCCCGTGCTCAGCGCGATGGCGATCGGGCAGCCTTGCAGGGTCGCGACCGTCATCGCCCCAGCGGGCGCACCGGACTGGAGCCGCTGGCTCGCCGAGATCGGTTTCATCGCCGGCGAGACCGCCATGGTCACCGCACGCAGCCCCTGGGGCGACGGTGCATTGGTGGTGCGCATCGGTTGCTCCAACTTTGCGTTGCGCCGGGACGAAGCGTCCTGCGTGAAGGTGCTGCCGCTCTGACGTAATCAGCCCCGCAACAGGCGGAGTTGTCGCGCATATTCAACCGCCCCGCAAGCGACTGCCATGCCCGCCATGTCTGCCCCTGAGCCAGGCCTCCCGCTCCTACCTCCCTGGAAACCCAGTGCGCACTGAATCCATCATCCACGTCCACCGGGGCGGACCACTGGTCGCGCTGGTCGGCAATCCCAACTGCGGCAAGACCGCCCTGTTCAACCGCCTGACCGGCAGCCGCCAGAAGGTCGCCAACTACGCCGGTGTCACGGTGGAACGCAAGGAGGGCCAGTTCGCATTGGGCAATGGCCGGTCACTGCGCATACTGGATCTGCCCGGCGCCTACAGCCTGCATCCCCGTTCGCCCGATGAGCGGGTCACCTGCGACGTGCTCGCCGGCCGCGCCAGTGGCGAGAAGCGCCCCGACCTGGTGGTATGTGTGGTGGATGCCAGCAACCTGCGGCTGGTGCTCGCGGTACTCCGGCAAGGCCTGCCCTGCATCGTCGCCTTGAACATGGTCGACCTGGCACGCAAACAGGGCCTGACGATCGACGCGCAGGCATTGGCGCTTGATCTGGGTGTTCCGGTACTGCCCACCGTCGCTGTCCAATCGGGCGGCGACGCGGCCTTGCGCGCATTGCTCACCGACCGCACACAGTGGCCACTCGCGCAGGCCGTCACCGCTGCTCCGGGGGCGGGTGACGGCGCCGAGCAGGGCGACCATGCCGTGGTGCAGCAGATCCTGCAGCGACTCGGTCTGGACGTGGCATTGCCGCCGTCCATCAGCGACCGGGTCGATCGCGTCGTGCTCCATCCGGTAGCGGGCCCCGCCCTGCTGGTGCTCGTACTGTTCCTGGTGTTCCAGGCCGTTTTCGCCTGGGCACAAGCCCCGATGGACCTGATCAAGGATGTCACCGGGTGGATCGGCGCGGTCGTTGCCCATGCCCTGCCTGACAACTGGGTGCGCAGCCTGCTGGTGGACGGCATCATTGCCGGTGTTGGGGGCGTGCTGGTGTTCCTGCCGCAGATCGTGATCCTGTTCTTTTTCATTCTGGTGCTGGAGGAATCGGGTTACCTGCCGCGCGCCGCTTTTCTGCTCGACCGGCTGATGGGCGGTGTCGGCCTGTCGGGACGCTCATTCATTCCGCTGCTGTCGAGTTTTGCCTGCGCTATTCCGGGCATCATGGCGGCGCGCACGATTTCCAATCCGCGTGACCGGCTTGTGACGATCATGATCGCGCCGCTGATGACCTGCTCGGCGCGCCTGCCGGTGTATGCGCTGTTGATCGGCGCCTTCATCCCGGCGCGTGCGCTGGCCGGCGGCCTGCAGTTGCAGGGGCTGGTGCTGTTCGGCCTGTATCTGGCCGGCATCGTCGGCGCGCTGGCGGTGGCCTGGGTGCTCAAGCTCCTGACGGCGCGCGGCCAGGTGCGCGCGCTGATGATGGAGTTGCCGCACTACCACTGGCCGGCGCCGCGCAACATCGCCATCGGCTTGTGGCAACGGGTGGTGATCTTCATGCGCCGTGTCGGCGGCATCATCATGATACTGACTATCGCCTTGTGGCTGCTGTCGAGCTTTCCGGGCGCCCCACCCGGCGCCACCGGGGCACCGATCGAATACAGCGTAGCGGGCATGATCGGGCACGCGCTGGCCCACCTGTTCGCGCCGATCGGCTTCAACTGGCAGATCAGCATTGCACTGGTACCCGGCATGGCTGCGCGCGAGGTAGCGGTCAGCTCACTGGGCACGGTGTATGCGCTCGCCGCCACCGGATCGGACACGGCACGGGCACTGTCGCCGCTGATCGCCAGCGGCTGGTCACTGGCCACCGCCCTGTCGCTGCTGGCCTGGTACGTGTTCGCGCCGCAGTGCCTGTCGACACTGGCGGCGGTCAAGCGCGAAACCGGCGGCTGGGCGATGCCACTGATGATGGCCGCCTACCTGTTTGCATTGGCCTACGCGGGCGCGTTCGTCACTTACCGGGTGGCGCCGGCCATGGGCGCCGGCTAAACCACCCCTCGTCGTGCGGCCGGGGTCCGGCCGCTGCTACAGTGGACAGCGCAGGACGGTCGGAGCGAGGTACGCCCCGAGCCTGGACCGTCCCAGGAGACACCATGCCCGACCGTAACGAGGCCCGCACGCTGATGCGCAAGATGAACTACAACCGCCCGCAGGAGACCTGATGCTCAACACGCTTCCACCGCTGCTCGTCGGCGCCATTGCCAGCGTCCTGATGGTGCTCAACGCGCTGGTCTGGGTGCCGATCCTGCTGTTCTTTTCGTTGCTCAAGCTGCTGTTGCCGTTCCCCTCCGTGCAGCGGGCATTGGCCCCGGTGTTGTTGTGGATCGCCGAGGCCTGGATTTCCTGCAACAGCGGCTGGATGGCATTGACGCAGCGCACCCAATGGGACGTGTCCGGCATTGACGGCCTCGACCCGCGCAGCTGGTACATGGTCAACTGCAACCACCAATCATGGGTCGACATCCTGGTACTGCAACACCATTTGAACCACCGCATTCCACTGCTCAAGTTCTTCCTCAAGCAGCAACTGATCTGGGTCCCTGTCATGGGACTGGCCTGGTGGGCGCTGGACTTTCCATTCATGCGCCGGCACAGCGAGGAGTTCCTGAAGAAACACCCCGAGATGCGCGGCAAGGACCAGGAAACCACGCGCAAGGCATGCGAGAAATTCACGCTGGTGCCCACGAGTGTGATGAACTTCCTCGAAGGCACCCGCTTCACGCCAGCCAAACACGCGCGCCAGCAATCACCCTACACCCACTTGCTCAAGCCCAAAGCCGGCGGCATGGCACTGGCGCTCAACGCCATGGGCGACAAGTTCCAGGCTATTTTGGACATCACGATCGTCTACCCGGACGGCGTGCCCACGTTCGGACACTTCCTGCAGGGCAGACTGCACCGGGTGATCGTGCGCGCGCGGGTGTTGCCGATCCCGCAGCACCTGATCGGCGCCGACTACGGTGGCGACGCAGAAGTCCGGGCGCTGTTCCAGGCCTGGGTGCAGCAGTTGTGGCGCGAGAAGGATGGGCAGATCACGGAACTGCTCAATGCGTCGCCGCCGCGTCGCCCCACAACTGCCTGAGACGCGCATCGCGGCCGCAACCGTTGCGGTAGTAGCTGTAACGCACCGGGTTCTTGATGTAATAGTCCTGGTGGTACTCCTCGGCCGGATAGAACGTATCGGCCTTGACCACTTCGGTCACGATCGGCGCATCGAACGGTTTTGATTTTTCCAGCGCCGCCCGCGATGCCTGCGCGATCTGCATTTGGGCATCGTCCTGGGCGAAGATAGCCGTGCGGTAAGGTGAACCGACATCGCAGAACTGCAGGTCCTTCGTGGTCGGATCAATGGTGCGCCAGAAATGTTCGACCAGCGTCTCGTAGCTCACGCGGTTAGTGTCGAACACGATCTCCACCGCTTCTGCATGCCCGGTTGTGTGCGACGACACCTCCTGGTAGGTCGGGTTCTCAGTCTTGCCACCGGTATAGCCGGAGGTGGTTGACAGCACACCGGGCACCTTGTCGAAGTCAGACTCGACACACCAGAAACAGCCACCCGCAAATACGGCCTTCGCAGTCGGCCCGGTGGCCACAACCGCCTGCGGCGCAACCGGTACGCTGGCCACCGGTGGCGCCGGTTTTTGCGGACTGCAGGCGGTCAACACGGCCAGTGCAAGGGCGGCAAGCAGACCGCGCGCGGCGGGAGAAAAAGACGGGACACGGAGCATGGTGGATTCCTCACATATTGGGCGCACGCCACGAAGACAAGGGTGGGCGACGACACGGGCTACCAGGCTGTGTCGCGCCACAGAAGCCATTCTTACCATGTTGCGCTCCCGCATGCGGCGAACTACCCGGACGACCCTGGCCAGCCGCAGGCGATGGGCACCGGCCGCAGCGTCTACCGCGCGCGCGCGCCGCTGTCAACAACCGCGCCATGGCACGACGGGGAGACAGCGGCGCCGATGCCAGTTAGCATGGACCAGGTCGGCAGGCGCGCACCCGCGTCAAGCAGCACGCCGGCACAGCTGGAGATCACATGCAAGCAGACCTGATCATCCGCAGCGCACAGCTTCATGACGGAACCGGTGCCCCTGCACGCACCGCAGACATCGCCGTTCGCGCGGGCCTCATCACACGGATCGGCGACTGCAGTGGGCTGCAGGCGGCCCGCGTCATAGACGCGCCGGGGCAGATCGCAGCCCCGGGCTTCATCGATATCCACACCCATTCCGACATGAGCCTGCTACTTGACGGACGTGGCCAGAGCAAGGTGAGCCAGGGCGTGACGACCGAGGTGACCGGCAACTGCGGCTTCTCGCCTTTCCCGATCAACCCGCAACACATGCAATTGCACCAGGACCTGCTGGCCGGCATTGGCGACGACGCGGCGGAACTGACATGGACCGATGTCGAAGGTTACCGGCAGGAGGTCGAGCGCCGCGGCATCGCGGTCAACATTGCCCCACTGGTGGGGCACGGCGCCCTGCGGATCGCGGCGATGGGTGTCGAGAGCGCGGCCGCCACGGCTGGGCAACTGGCGACCATGCAGGAACTGCTCACGCGCATGCTCGACCAGGGCGCTTTCGGCATGACCACCGGGTTGACCTATGTGCCTTCGCGCTACGCACCGACCGAGGAGCTTGTTTCCCTGTGCGAAACGCTGGCACAGCGCCAGCGCCTGTATGCGTCGCATGCGCGCGACAAAGACCTGTTGGGCAACGACCATCGTTACGGCCCACTCAACGAAACGCTGCACCTGGGCCGCGCCACAGGCGCTCGGGTGCAGTTTTCGCATGCGGCCATCAACACGCCGGAGCACTGGGGCAGCGCGGCCGCATGGACAGCGCGTTTCGACGCAGCGGTATCCGAAGGCATCGACGCCGCGTTCGACGTCTATCCCTACGATGCATCGAGTTCGGCACTGACCCAGTATCTGCCGGCTTGGGTGCAGGAAGGCGGTGTGGCGGCGATGCGCGAGCGGTTGTCGGACGAGGCCGTGATGGCCGCGGCAGAGGCCGATCTGGCCAAGGGTTGGTCGGCGCACCGCATCGCCTGGTTATGGGAGCGGGTGGTGCTGGCGCGCACCGATGGCGTGCTGGGCGCCAGAGCAGGCTTCAACCTGCACGATGCTGCAGCCCGGGCCGGCGTGACGCCCGCGCGTTTCACGCTGGAACTGTGCCGTGAAGGCGGCAACCGCATCATGGTGGTGCTGTTCTACCGCACCGAACAGGACATGCGCACCTTTCTCGCCTGCCGCCATTCGGTCATGGGGTCGGATGGTTCCGCGATCTGCTTTGACCAGGGGGACCGCCAGCCGCATCCGCGCAATTTCGGTGCAACGGCGCGCGTGCTGGGTCGATTCGTGCGCGATCTGCACGACCTGGACATGGCCACTGCCATTCACAAGATGAGCGGCCAGGTGGCACAGCGCCTGCGCATGACCGACCGCGGCATATTGGCCGAAGGCAAGGTGGCCGACATCGTCGTGTTCGACCCGCAGGAGGTACGCGATCGCGCAACCTACCTCACGCCATGCCAGCAGTCCAGTGGCATCACTCATGTGTTCGTCAATGGCGTGGCCGTACTCAGCGACGGCCAATTGACGGACGCGCGTCCCGGAAAGGTATTGAGGGCTTCATGACCAACACTGCAACAACAATCTCCGCCGCCCCCGCACGCACACTACCCGACTGGTTGTCACTCGACGGCGCGGTCGGCGTCGTTACCGGCGGTGGCACGCATCTGGGCCTGGCCATGGCCACCGCTCTGGCCGAACTCGGCGCCACCGTCTATCTGCTCGGGCGCCGCAAGGAGGTGGTGGAACACAGTGCCGCGGAACTCCAGGCGCGTGGCCTGGACGCGCGCGCGGTCAGTGCGGACGCGGCCGACGAGGTCGTCATGGAGCAGCTGGTACAGGACATCGTGCGCACCCATGGCCGGCTGGACGTGATGGTCTGCAATGCCGGAGGTGCGCATGGTGTGGACATGGCCCCGCACATATCCGTGGCCGACCTGGAAACCACAATGCGGCTGAATGTGACAACTACGCTGGTCAGTGCGCAAAGCGCGGCGCGCGCCATGATGACCCGGCGCAGCGGCACGATCATCACGATCGGCTCGCTGCACGCCACGCTGGGCAGCGATCCGCGCCTGTATGCACCTGGTTACCGGCGCTCAACCCAGTCCTACCATGCAGCCAAGGGCGCGATTCTGAACCTGACCCGGGCACTGGCCTGTGAATTGGCGCAATACGACATCACCGTCAATTGCATCAGTCCGGGTCAGATACCCAAGCCTGCGCTCAATACGTTGACGCGCGAAAATTTCCGAAATATGGTGCCGCTAGGGCGACTCGGCGAGCCCCATGACCTCAAGGGCGCTGTAGCGTTGTTCGCGACGCAGGGCGGCCGCTGGATCACCGGACAGAACCTGACCGTGGATGGCGGCTGGTCGGCCTGGTAAGGCCAGCACCTGCCGCCTGCGACCAACCTCAGCCGATCTGCGCCAACTCCGCGATTGGCAGCACGCTGCGACCGCCGCGTGGCCACTCGACCATCACGCCGTCGGACGTTTGCGCCACGACGTAACCGTCGGTACGCTGGATGGAACCACCACGGATGTGATTGACACGGGTGCCGGCGAGGACGGTCGGCTGGGCGAACAAGGATTTAAGGAACAACAAAATACTCATGATGGATCTCGGTAAAGGAAAAAATTGAATGCAAAGGACATGACAGCTATCAGCTGTGCGAGCGCAACCACTGCCGTTCGCGGTATTCCAGATCAGACGCGCTCTGGGCGCCTGACAGGTAAACCTCGACGGCGCGCTGCTCCTGCTGGTCGGAATGGCGGGAGTAGGCGTCGTGCAGGTTGCGCACGGCGGTCCAGAAAAAGAAGAGATGGTTCACGATCGGGTCGACAGTCGCCTGACATCAGGCAATCAGCGTATTAGGGAAAACCCTGATTATCCATCAATTCATGTTGCAGCGCACAAAACCGGGGCGCAGACAGCGCCTTCCTGGTGCATCCAGGGCGTCGCATGCACAAATACGCGCACTGAAACACAGACGGCGACAGCGCGCCGTATCGCCGCCGTCGCCGCCGTCGCCGCCATAAAGGCAGAATCGCACGTCCCGGCGAAAGTGGCTCAGGTCGCCTTGATGTCCAGCCGCCCCAGCATGGCGTCGACCGGCGCACGCGCCACCGGCCGCACCAGCCGCGCGATCTCGCGGCCGTTTTGCAGCAAAACCAGTGTCGGCCACAAGGTCACGGCAAATGAGCGGCCCAGAGCACGTCCAGAGCCGTCTTCTACCTTGGTATGGCGCACATCGGGATGGCCGGCCAAAGCCTGGGCCACGACGGGTTCGGCGGCACGGCAATGGCCGCACCAGTCGGTACCGAACTCCAGCAAAGCCGCCCCGGTCAACCCGTCGATCTCGGCCCGGGTGGGTTGTTCGACTGCAAATTTCTGGCTCATCAAACGATTATGCAGTCGGTTCCTTGACCCTCCTGAACACAGGCTTTGGCCGTCAGTTTTGCAACGGCCGCGCCGGCCTGCAATGGCTGACGAATCGTCTGCAATGCAGGGTCTTGCGCATCGCGATTGCCGCCGTGCCCTGCGCGCGTTACGATGCGCCATAGGAGGTGAGACCATGACGCAAGTGCCCGTTCTGCGGCTACATGTTCCCGAGCCCACGGGGCGACCCGGCCGAGAGACTGACTTCTCCTACCTGCACCTGTCGAGTGCCGGCCAGGTGCGACGTCCGCCGGTGGACGCGCCGCCGGCGAGCACCGGCGACCTGGCCTACAGTCTGGTCCGCGTACTGGACGACGAAGGCAAAGCAACCGGCCCCTGGGCACCCGACATCGGCACCGACCAGTTGCGCGCCGGCATGCGCGCCATGCTCAAGACCCGCGCCTACGACGCCCGTATGCTGATCGCACAACGGCAAAAAAAGATCTCGTTCTACATGATGTGCCTGGGCGAGGAGGCGATCGCGGTCGCGCATGCGCAGGCACTGCGCGAAGGCGACATGAACTTCCCCAGCTACCGCCAGCAGGGTCTGCTGCTGGCACGTGACGACATCGACATGGTCGAGATGATCTGCCAGCTCATGTCCAATGAACGTGACCCGCTCAAGGGGCGCCAGTTGCCGGTGATGTATTCGTACAAACGCGCCGGTTTCTTCACCATATCGGGCAATCTCGCCACGCAGTTCATCCAGGCGGTAGGCTGGGCCATGGCTTCGGCAATCAAGGGCGACAGCAAGATCGCATCGGCCTGGATCGGCGACGGCGCCACCGCCGAATCCGACTTCCATACCGCGTTGACCTTCGCGCATGTGTACCGGGCACCGGTGATCCTGAACGTGGTCAACAACCAGTGGGCGATCTCGACCTTCCAGGCCATTGCCGGCGGCGAGGCCACCACCTTTGCGGCGCGCGGCGTCGGTTGCGGCATTGCATCGTTGCGCGTCGATGGCAACGACTTTCTGGCGGTCTACGCAGCCTCGCTGTGGGCGGCCGAGCGCGCCCGCAACAACCTGGGCCCGACGCTGCTCGAATGGGTCACCTACCGTGGCGGCGCACATTCCTCGTCCGACGATCCGTCGCGTTACCGGCCAGCCGACGACTGGTCGCACTTCCCGCTCGGAGACCCGGTGCAGCGCCTGGCGCAACACCTTGAGCTGCTCGGGGTCTGGTCGCCAGAGGAACACGAGGCCACGCGCAAGGAACTCGACGCGGAAGTTGCCGCCGCCCTGAAAAAGGCCGAGTCGTACGGCTCGCTGACCAAGGGCCATCTGGCCGGCGCCGCGACCATGTTCGATGACGTGTTCGAGACCGTGCCGCCGCATCTGCACATGCAGCGCGACCAACTGCGGGGAGACTGAGACCATGCAGATGACGATGATCCAGGCGCTGCGGTCGGCCATGGACGTGATGCTCGCACGCGACGACAACGTGGTGGTCTACGGGCAGGATGTCGGCTATTTCGGTGGCGTGTTCCGTTGCACCGACGGCCTGCAGAAAAAGTACGGCAAGTCCCGCGTGTTCGATGCGCCCATCTCTGAGGGCGGCATCGTCGGCACCGCGATCGGCATGGCGGCCTATGGCCTGCGCCCGGTGGTCGAGGTGCAGTTCGCCGACTATTTCTACCCGGCCTGCGACCAGATCGTGTCGGAGGCCGCGCGGCTGCGTTACCGCTCGGCGGGCGACTTCACCGCCCCGCTGACAATCCGCATGCCCTGTGGCGGCGGCATCTACGGCGGGCAGACGCACAGCCAGAGCCCGGAGGCCCTGTTCACCCATGTCAGCGGGCTGCGCACGGTCATGCCATCGAACCCGTACGACGCCAAGGGCCTGCTGATCAGCTGCATCGAAAACAATGACCCTGTGATCTTCCTGGAGCCCAAGCGGTTGTATAACGGCCCGTTCGATGGCCACCACGACAGGCCGGCAACCCCGTGGTCGGGCCATGCGCTGGCCGAGGTGCCCGAGGACCACTACACCGTGCCGCTGGACAGCGCAACGGTGTTCCGCGAAGGTCGCGACCTGACCATCCTGACCTACGGCACCATGGTCTATGTGTCGCAGGCCGCGAGCACCGAGAGCGGCATCGATGCCGAAATCATCGACCTGCGCAGTATCTGGCCGCTGGACCTGCCGACCATCGTTGCCTCGGTGAAAAAGACCAGACGCTGCGTCGTGGTGCATGAGGCCACCCGTACCAGTGGCTTCGGCGCTGAGCTTGCGGCACTGGTGCAGGAGCACTGTTTCTACCACCTGGAGGCGCCGATCGAGCGCGTCACCGGTTGGGACACGCCCTACCCCCACGCACAGGAATGGGCCTATTTTCCCGTCCCGGAGCGCGTGTCGGCCGCCCTGCAACGCACCATGGAGGCATGATGGCTGGTCATACCGTCAAGATGCCCGACCTGGGCGAAGGCATCACCGAGGTCGAAGTCGTGGCCTGGCATGTTCAGGCCGGCGACACCGTCGCTGAAGACCAGGTGTTGGCCGATGTCATGACCGACAAGGCGACGGTCGAGATTCCGTCACCGGTCGCCGGCACCGTACGGTCGCTGGGCGGAGACGTCGGACAGGTCCTGGCCGTGGGCGCAGCGTTGATCGAGATAACGCTCGACGATGACAGCAGCGCAGCACCCGGCGATGTGGCACGAACGGATACCGCGCCGTCCGCCGACACACCGCCGACCGACGCTGGGGCCGCATCGGGACCGGCAGCCACACCCGCATCAACCCGCCACAAGGATACGAAGACCGCCACTAGCGCCCGCACCGGTTCCGCCCCACCACCTGGCCCGGCACAGGCAAGCACCAATGCCGCGCCATCTGCCGCCGCGCCCATATCTGCTGCGTCGCCCATCGCCAACGACACCGACAGCGCTGACCGCCCGATCGCATCGCCCGCATTGCGCCGGCGCGCCTGGGAGCTGGGTGTGGACCTGCACGGGGTACGCCCGACCGGTGCCGCAGGCCGCATCATGCAGGCCGACCTGGACGCGCACATGGCTCGACACGGGGCATCTGATTCCGCCATCGCCGTGCACGCGCCGCCCGAGCCGACACGCTCCGGCGTCGACGATCAACAACAGATCAAGGTCATTGGGTTGCGCCGGCGCATCGCGCAAAAGATGCAGGACGCCAAACGCCGTATCCCGCACTTCGCCTATGTCGAGGAGTGCGACGTGACCGAACTCGAGTCGCTGCGCGCGCAACTGAACAGCCGCTACGGCACAAGCCGCGGCAAACTGACCTTGCTTCCGTTCCTGTTGCGCGCGATGGTGATGGCCCTTGCCGAGTTTCCGCAGGTCAACGCCGTGTTCGATGACGAGACCGGCATCATTACCCGGCACAGCGCGGTCCACATGGGTATCGCGACCCAGACCGACGCCGGCCTGATGGTGCCGGTGCTGCGCCATGCGCAAGACGGCGACCTGTGGGCCAATGCCAGGGCCATCAGCCGGCTTGCCGACATGACACGGTCAGGCCGGGCGACGCGCGACGAACTCACCGGCTCCACCATCACGTTGACCAGCCTGGGTGCACTGGGCGGCATCGTGTCCACACCCATCATCAACGCACCGGAGGTCGCGATTGTCGGCGTCAACCGCATCGTCGAGCGGCCGATGGTGGTGGCGGGCGCTTTTGTAGCGCGCAAGATGATGAACCTGTCGTCCTCATTCGACCACCGGGTTGTCGATGGGCAGGATGCGGCGCGGTTCATCCAGTCGGTGCGCGGGGCTCTGGAGTCGCCGGCAACACTGCTGGTCGCGTAGCGCCACCCGCAACACGGCTGGTCGCATCGCGCCTGCCAGCAGGCGATTCAGGCACGCCAAGTCGGCGCACAAAACCGCGGGTAAACCCCGATAACAAATGGTCGCCATCGCCACCACAATATAGTTATAAGAAGTAACCTTATTACGGTTATTCCCCAACCCTTGCAAAGGATATTCCGATGAGCCACCCCATCCTCGACCGTGCAGCCCGGGACGGTGTTTCGCTGGAGATGCGGGGCGCCGTGGCCGTCATAAACCTGCGCCGCCCGGCCAAGCGCAACGCGCTGAACGATGCCCTGGTGGCGGCCCTGCGCGACGTGTTCCAGAACCTCCCGACTGAGGCCAAGGCCGCCGTCATCGCGGGCGACGGCGACCACTTCTGCGCCGGCCTCGACCTGTCCGAACTCAAGGAGCGCGACGCTGGCGCCGGCATGCACCATTCACGCGGCTGGCATGTCGCGCTGGACGCGGTGCAATTCGGCCGGGTACCGGTAGTCGCCGCGCTGCATGGCGCGGTGGTCGGCGGTGGCCTGGAACTGGCCAGTGCCTGTCATATCCGCGTGGCCGACGAGAGCACCTTCTACGCCTTGCCCGAGGGCACGCGCGGCATCTTCGTCGGCGGCGGCGGCTCGGTGCGCATCCCCAAGCTGATCGGCGTGCCGCGCATGACCGACATGATGCTCACCGGCCGCGTCTACGACGCACAGGAGGGCGAACGTGTGGGTCTGGCTCAATACTTGGTGCCCAGGGGGGAAGCCCTGAACAAGGCGGTCGAACTGGCCACCCGCATCGCCACCAATGCACCGCTGACCAACTATGCCCTGATGCATGCCTTGCCACGCATCGCCGAACAACCGGCGGACCACGGTTTGCTGACCGAAGCGCTGATGGCCTCCATAGCCCAGTCGGCCCCCGAAGCCAAGGAACGTGTGCGTGCGTTCCTCGACGGCAAGGCCGCCAAGGTGCAGAAAAGCAGCTGACCGATTGACCGCGGCGTATTCGCAGCACGCCGTCCGCAATGCACGAAGCGATGGATGACTGCCGCCCTTTCCATTGGCACGCAAGCAGCCACATCGCCAGCAACAGCGAACGCCGCCGGATCGACGGCAACGCACGGACCCACAGCAGGAGACAGACATGACGACACCCCGTTTTCGGCCCCTCACCTTCGGCGTGACGCGCATTCGTGTGCGCGATGGCCAGAGCGGCACCCACTACATCCAGGCCGACCAGGATCTGCAGCCGTTTCCCGAACGCATGACCGACCGTCTGCGCCACTGGGCCGAGACCGTGCCGGAGCGCAGCTTCATGGCGCGCCGTGTCCGCAACACCGACGGCAGCCTCGGTGACTGGCGCCATGTGTCGTATGCACAGGCCTGGGCCACCGCCCGCAGCATTGCGCAAGGCCTGATCGACCGCGACCTGAACGCCGAGCGGCCGGTCGCCATCCTGAGCGAAAACAGCCTGGAGCATGCACTGCTCGCGCTGGGTTGCCTGGTGGCCGGCGTGCCGTATGTACCGGTATCGCCGCCCTATTCGCTGGTCAGCGTCGACTACGACAAGCTCAAGCATGTGCTGCGCACGGTGACACCGGGCCTGGTGTTCGCCCAGGACGCCCGCTACGCCAAGGCGATCACCGCCACGGTCGGCGAAGACATCGAGATCGTGATGCACGCGGGCAACGTTGACAGCCGCACGGTCGGCACGTTCGCGGATCTGTGCGCCACGGCGCCGGGCGACGCCGTGGACAAGGCCATGGCGGCCACGGGTGCGGACACCATCGCCAAGTTCCTGTTCACCAGTGGCTCGACCAAGATGCCCAAGGCGGCCATCAACACCAACCGCATGTGGTGCGCCAACCAGCAGCAGATGCGCCAGTCCATGCCGGTGCTGAACGAGCAGCCGCTGGTGCTAATCGACTGGCTGCCCTGGAACCACACCTTCGGCGGCAACCACAACTTCGGCATGGTCGTGTTTAACGGCGGCACCCTGTACATCGACGACGGCAAACCAACGCCCGCGCTGATGCACGAAACCCTGCGCAACCTGCGCGAAATTGCGCCAACCGTTTACTTCAACGTGCCAACCGGGTTCGAGGCGATCGCCAACGCGATGCAGACCGACGACACGCTGCGCAAAACCCTGTTGTCACGCGTGAAGATGTTCTTCTACGCCGGCGCCGCGCTGGCCCAGCCGGTGTGGGACAGCCTGTACGAGAGTGAAGAGCGCGAGATCGGCGAGCGCATCGTGATGGGAACGGGCCTGGGCATGACCGAGTCCGGTCCGTTCGGCATCTTCGTCACCAACCCGTATGTGCATGCGGGCGACCTGGGCGTGCCCACACCCGGCCTGGAACTCAAGCTGGTCGATATTGACGGCAAGACCGAGGTGCGTTACCGCGGCCCCAACATCACGCCGGGCTACTGGCGCAACGATGCCGATACCGCCAGTGCATTCGACGAAGAGGGCTTCTTCAAGACCGGCGACGCCGTCAAGTGGATCGACGAGACCGACGTGCACCTGGGCCTGAAGTTCGATGGCCGCATTGCCGAGGACTTCAAGCTGGCCACCGGCACCTTCGTCAGTGTGGGCCCGCTGCGCAGCAAAATCATTGCCGCCGGCGCGCCCTATATCCAGGACGTAGTGCTCACCGGCATCAATCTGAAGGAAGTCGGCGCCATGGTGTTCCCGACGCCGGCCGTTCGCAGCCTGAGCGGCCTGGGTGCGGATGCACCCCTGGCCGACGTGCTGGCATCAAAGCCGGTGTGTGACCATTTCCAGCAGGTGCTTGATGCACTGGCCGCCGGCAGCACCGGCAGCGCCAGCCGCATCGCCCGCATGTGCCTGTTGTCGGAGCCTCCCACCATCGACAAGGGCGAGATCACCGACAAGGGCTCGATCAACCAGCGCTCCGTGCTCACGCACCGGGCCGATACGGTGGCGGCGCTGCACGGCGACACGCTGCACACCATCCTCAAACCCGCCAAGCCGTGAACGCCGCAACCGCAACCCGCGACTGGACCGACGACCGCACAACTGGCGACGCAACAACGACCTGCGTCGTCAACACAACCGAAAGACATTGACATGAAAACCAACGGATTCTTCAACGCCTTCGACGATGTCTGGATGCACCAAGGCGTGCGTACGCCCATGGTCGATTACTGCGGCGCATTGGGTCACATCTCGCCGACCGATCTCGGCATCAAGGTCGCGCGTGAAGCCCTTGCGCGCGCCGGCATCAAGGCAACCGACATCGACTCGGTCATTGCCGGCAACATGGCGCCGGGCGACTTCGACCAGTACTTCCTGCCGCGCCATATCGGCCTGTATGCAGGCGTGCCGCAGGACGTTCCGGCGATCATGGTTCAGCGTATCTGCGGCACTGGATTCGAGCTGTTCCGCCAGGCCGGCGAACAAATCGAGTCGGGCGTGTGCGAGGCCGTGCTGGTCGTAGGGACCGAGAGCATGACGCGCAACCCGATCGCTGCCTTCGACCACCGTAGCGGTTTCAAGCTCGGCGCGCCGGTCGGGTTCAAGGACTTCATGTGGGAGGCCCTCAAGGACCCGGCGGCTGGCATCAACATGATCCAGACGGCCGAGAACCTGGCGCGCAAGTACGCCATCACGCGCGAAGACGTCGACCAGTTCGCGTCCGACTCATTCGCCAAGGCGGTCGCCGCACAGGCCAGCGGATTCCTGGCGGGCGAGATCGTCCCGGTGATCAGCGAAAAGTTCGCGCTCGAAGGCTACAAGGCACGGGGCATCCGGCTGCAGGGCAAGGTCACCGAGGTCACCACCGACACCCACCCGCGTGTATCGCCTGCCGAGGTACTGGCCAAGCTGAGGCCGGTCTTCGAAGGCGGCGTGCAGACCGGCGGCAACAGCGCGGCCCTGGTCGATGCGGCCGCCGCCTGTGTCGTCACGTCCGGTGCTTATGCCAAGGCCAACCAGAAGTCACCGCTGGCCCGGGTCGTCGCCGCAGCCGCGGTCGGCGTACCGCCCGAGATCATGGGCATCGGACCGGCACCGGCCATTCGCCTGCTGCTGGCGCGCACCGGCTTGCAGTTGTCGGACATCGGTCGCTTCGAAATCAATGAAGCCCAGGGAGCCCAGACGCTGTCCGTAGCGCGCGAGTTGGGCCTTGACCTGTCAAAGCTCAATGTCAATGGCGGCGCCATCGCGCTGGGTCACCCGCTCGCCTGCACCGGCGTGCGGCTGACCATTACGCTGGCGCGCGAACTGCAGCGCTCGGGTCTGCGCTACGGCATATCGAGTGCCTGCGTCGGCGGTGGCCAGGGTATCGCCCTGCTGATCGAGAACCCGCAGGCTGTGCATTGAATTCCGCCGCAGACATCGCCATGACCATCCAGGGACAGGCCCCTCTCTCTCACGCAAAGGCTGAAGCCGTGTCAAAAACCGTCCTATACGAAGTCGAGGTGATGTTCGGCGACTGCGACCCGGCAGGCATTGTGTTTTTCCCCAATTTTTCGAAATGGATGGACGCCTCGTCGCTGAATTTCTTCGTCCGATGCGGCGTTTTGCCGTGGCGCGAGCTGGTCAAGACGCGGGGCATCATCGGGACACCACTGCTGGAGATCCATACGAAGTTTCTGCAGCCCGCCACCTACGGCGAACGGTTGCAGATTCACACCAGCGTGCAGGAGTGGCGTGACAAGGTATTCATGCACCAGCATGTCGTCAAGCGCGGCGACACCGTGCTATGTGAAGGCCAGGAGACACGCGCCTTTTGCATCCGGCACCCTGACGATCCCGCGCGCATCAAGGCGATTCCCATCCCCGACGACATCCGGTCACTGTGCACATGATGCCGGCACAGACCTCCCATTTTTCCCGCCCCTGTTTTTCAACCCCCCTCCCTAGGAGACAAGCATGACATTGAAGAAAACCCTGTTGGCCCTGGCCATCGCTGCCGCAAGCACCGCCACGCTGGCCGATATCAAGATCGGCGTCAGCCTGGCACTGACCGGTCCCGGCTCCGGCCTCGGTATCCCGATGCAAAAGCAGCTCGAGCTGTTCCCGAAAACCATCGGTGGAGAAAAGATCGTGCTGGAAATCCTGGATGACGCCACCGACCCGGGCAAGGGCGCGGCCAACGCACGCCGGTTCGTCACCGAAGACAAGGTCGATGTGATTTTCGGCTCGTGCATCACCTCCGTGGCGGCAGCCATGACCGACATCGCGGCCGAAGCCGGTACGGTTCAGCTCGCCGGCTCGCCGGTCGGTGTGCCTCCTGGCAAGGACAAATGGTTGTTCCGACTGCCACAGTCCAATACCGTTATGGGACACGCCGTTGTCGAGCACATGAAGAGCCACGGCATCAAGACGATCGGCTTCCTCGGTTATACCGACGCCTACGGTGAGCAATGGCTCGACGCGATCGGCCCGCTGCTGACCAAGGCCGGCATCAAGCTGGTGGGCACCGAGCGCTTTGCGCGCCCGGACACCAGCGTCACGCCACAGGCGCTCAAGCTGACCTCGGCCAACCCCGATGCCATCCTGGTCGTGGCATCCGGCTCCGGCGCTGCAATGCCCGAACTGGCCCTGCTCGACCGCGGTTACAAGGGCAAGATCTACCAGACGCACGCTGCGGCCACGCCCGACCTGATCCGCCTGGGCGGCAAGGCCGTCGAAGGCACATTCGTTGTTTCCGGTCCGGCGCTGCTGGGCGACCAGCTCCCGGAGACCCACCCGTCGAAGAAGTTGGCAGTCGATTTCGTGAACAAGTTCGAGGCGAAATTCGGAGCGAATACGCGCAACCAGTTCGCCGGTCATGCGTATGACTTCCAGATCGCGATGGAAAAGGCCATTCCGATCGCACTGAAGAAAGCCAAGCCCGGAACCCCCGAGTTTCGTGCCGCGCTGCGCGATACGCTGGAAACGATGGGTCGCACGGTGTTCTCGCACGGCGTCATGAACTGGACCCCCACCGACCATTGGGGCTACACGTTGGAAACCGGCGTGATGACCAAGGTCGTCGACGGCAAGTTCAAGGTCGAGTAAGGCCTTCGCACCCACCCGCAGGGACGCTCCTTGCGGGTGCAAGCGCACTGCACCCGCAGCTTCTGCGAGTGGGGGGACCGGCTCTTTGACGGACCCCGAAACGTCTTTTTTTCAAGGATATCCATGGACTCCTCCATTGCCAGCATCCTGCTGCTGGACGGTGTGACCAACGGCGCAATTTATGCGCTGCTCGGACTCGCAACCGTCCTGGTGTTCACCGTGACGCGGGTGATCTTCATTCCGCAGGGTGAATTCGTCGCCTATGGCGCGCTCACCCTGGCGATGCTGCAGGCGGGCAAGACACCGGGCACGGTATGGCTGCTGCTGATCCTGGCCGGCACCGCCGCGCTGATGGAACTGTTCACGCGCTGGCGCCACCATGGCAATGCCGTGCTTGCCTTCAAGGGTGCGCTGCGCACCTTGATTTTCCCGGTCATAGTTTCGCTTGCGACGATCTGGGCCGCTCCGCAACAGTTCCCGCTATGGATGCAGGCACTGCTCAGTGTCGCCATCGTCACGGCGTACGGCCCGCTGGTCTACCGCGTGGCTTACCAGTCACTGGAGTCCGCGACACCACTGGTATTGCTGATCGTCTCGGTCGGCGTGCATTTCGCGATGACCGGCCTGGGCTTGCTGTTTTTCGGTGCCGAGGGGTTTCGCAACCCCAGCTTCTGGGATATCCGCATACCGTTTGGCGCGGTGACGTTCAAGGGCCAGACCATCATCATCTTCCTGGCGTCGATCGCGCTGATCGTGTTGTTGTGGCTCTATTTCGAAAAGTCGTTGCGCGGCAAGGCGCTGCGCGCCACGGCGGTGAACCGCACCGGCGCGCGCCTGATGGGGATCTCCAGCCAGGCCGCCGGCCAGCTCACCTTCCTGATGGCCGCGCTGATCGGTGCCCTGTCGGGCCTGCTCATAGGCCCCACCACCACGGTCTACTACGACTCGGGTTTTCTGATCGGGCTCAAGGGTTTCGTCGCCGCCGTCATTGCCGGCCTGTCGAGTTACCCCGGCGCCCTGCTCGGTGCGCTGTTCGTCGGCATCGTCGAGTCGTTCGGCGCATTCTGGGCCAGCGCCTTCAAGGAGGTGATCGTGTTCACGCTGGTACTGCCGGTGCTGCTGTTGCGCTCGTTGCGCGGCGGTCATTCGGACGAGGAACACTGACATGACACGCCAAAAGCTGGCCCTGCTGCTGCTCATCGCAGCGATACCGCTGATTGCGGTGCTGCCCCTGCCTGATTTCTGGATCGCGCAGCTCAACTACATCGGCCTGTATGCCCTGGTCACGATGGGACTGGTGTTGCTGACCGGCGTCGGCGGCCTGACCTCGTTCGGCCAGGCTGCCTTTGTCGGCATCGGCGCCTACACCACCGCCTGGCTCACGCTCAACACCGGCATGTCGCCATGGCTGACGCTGTTTGTCGGGCTCGCGCTTACCGCGGTCAGCGCACTGATCGTGGGCTTGATCACGCTGCGCATGTCGGGCCACTACCTGCCGCTGGCCACCATCGCCTGGGGACTGGCGCTGTACTACCTGATGGGCAACCTGGATGCGCTGGGCAAATACGACGGACTACTGGGCCTCAAAAGCCTGTCGATCGGCACCATCGACATCGGTCAGGGTCGCCTGTTCTTCGTGTTGTGCTGGAGCATCCTGCTTGCAGGTGCTGTGGCCATGCTGAACCTGCTCGACTCGCGGCCCGGGCGCGCCATGCGGTCGCTCAAGGGCGGCTCGCAGATGGCCGAGGCCATGGGTATCAACACCTTCCGCTACAAGGTCACGATCTTCCTGATCGCCGCGCTGTTCGCATCGGTGTCGGGCTGGCTGCTGGCGCATTTCCAGCGCACCGTCAACCCATCGGCCTTCGGTCTGAAGATGGGCATCGAATATCTATTCATGGCGGTGATCGGTGGCGTGGGCCATGTCTGGGGCGCCATCGTCGGCGCCGGCCTGGTCAAGCTGCTCGACGACTACCTGCAGGTGGCCTTGCCGGCACTCATCGGCACCAGTGGCAGTTACGAGGTAATCGTACTGGGCGTCGCGATGGTGCTGCTGCTGAAATACATGCCAGACGGCCTGTGGTCAGTGGTGGCGCGCTGGTTTCCGGCGCCGCCGCGCAAGGTCGACTGGCAGCAGGCGAGCGACCTTGCGGTCCGCACGCGGCCCGCGTTGGGCGACATGGTGCTGCAGGTGAACAAGATTCGCAAACAGTTCGGCGGCCTCGTCGCCGTCAACGACATCAGCTTCGACATCCCTGCCGGAAAGATCGTCGGTCTGATCGGTCCCAATGGCGCGGGCAAGTCCACCACGTTCAATCTGATCACCGGCGTGCTCGCCAAGACCTCCGGCGAGGTGAAGTTCCGCGGCCAGGACATCTCCGCATTGCCATCGCGTGCAATTTCCCGCAAGGGCATGGCCCGCACCTTCCAGCACGTCAAGATGATCGCCGAGATGACCGTGCTCGAGAACGTGGCCATGGGGGCCTATACCCGCGGCACGCGCGGAGTGCTCTCGTCCATGCTGCGCACCAACACGGCCGAGGAACGGCGCCTGATGAAGGAGGCGCAACGCCAGTTGGAACGCATCGGTATGGGGGAATTCATGCACGCGCAGGCGGGCAACCTGGCGATGGGTCCGCAGCGCCTGATGGAAATCGCCCGCGCGTTGTGTTGCGACCCGGCATTGTTGCTGCTGGACGAACCGGCAGCCGGTCTGCGCCACAAAGAGAAACAGGACCTGATCCAGGTGCTGCGCCAGCTGCAGAGCGAAGGCATGAGCATCCTGCTGGTGGAACACGACATGGATCTGGTCATGGAGGTGTGCGACCAGCTGGTGGTGATGGAATTCGGCACCCTGCTCACCCGCGGCACCCCGGCCGCGGTGCAGGCCAACCCCGCAGTGCGTGCGGCCTACCTCGGAACGGAACACTGACATGGCGACTCCCCTGCTAAAAGTAACCGACCTGCGCGCCGGTTATGGCCGCGCCGAAGTGCTGCACGGGCTGAGCCTGGAAGCGGCCAAAGGCAGCGTCATCACCGTCATCGGACCCAACGGTGCGGGCAAGTCGACCTTGCTCAATACGCTGATGGGCCTGCTGCCCGGCAAGGGCCGCATCGAGTTCGACGGCCAGTCGATCGAACAACTGACGCTGGAAGAACGGGTGATGCTCGGCATCGCCCTGGTGCCCGAGAAGCGCGAATTGTTCAGCTCGATGAGCGTCGAAGACAACCTGGTGCTGGGCGCCTACCGGCAGGTGATCATGGGCAACGCGCGCTGGCGAGACCGGCTGGCGGATGTGTACAACCTGTTCCCGCGCCTGCAGGAGCGCCGGGCGCAGGAAGCGGGCACCTTGTCTGGCGGAGAGCGCCAGATGCTCGCGGTCGGTCGCGCGCTGATGTCGCGCCCCGCGCTGCTGATGCTCGACGAGCCCAGCCTGGGCCTGGCACCGCTGATCGTCAAGGAAATCTTCGCCATCATCGAAACACTGCGCCAGACCGGCGTGACCATCGTGCTGGTGGAGCAGAACGCCCGCGCGGCCCTGGCTGTGGCCGACCAGGGTTTCGTGCTGGAAATGGGTGAGATCGGGCTGCATGGGCCGGCGGCCGAACTGGCCGAGGATCCGCGCGTCATCGCCACCTACCTGGGTTCCGCCAAGAAATGACACAGGCTGCGCCATGAACCACTACCGACCCTGCACCGATGACATGGTCTTCGTACTGTCACGGGTTCTCGACGGCCCGGCGCAACTGCAGGCGCTGCCCGGGTTCGCCGAAATCGACAGCGACCTGATGCGCCAGGTGCTCAGTGAAGCCGGCAAGTTCGTCGGCCACGTCATCGCGCCGCTCAACCGCGATGGCGACGAGATCGGCGCGCAGTGGGCGGATGGCGTCGTCACGACGCCACCTGGCTTTCGGCAGGCATACCAGGCGTTCTGGCAGGCGGGCTGGCCCGCGCTTTCCGCCAGCACAGGCGATGGCGGTCAGGGACTGCCCGCCGTGCTTGAGGCCATGCTGTATGAATTGCTGTCTGCGGCCAACCATGGCTGGACCATGGCCCCGGGCCTGTTGCACGGCGCTTACGAATGCATCAAGCACCACGGCAATGACGACATCAAGGCGCGTTACCTCGAGAAGCTGGCAACCGGGGAGTGGCTGGCCACAATGTGTTTGACCGAGGCACACGCCGGATCCGACCTCGGACTGGTCCGCACCCGGGCCCTGCCGATGGCCGATGGCCGCCACGGGCTGAGCGGCACGAAGATCTTCATTTCCGGCGGTGAACACGACCTGACCGATAACATCGTGCACCTGGTGCTCGCTCGGCTACCCGAGGCGCCCCCTGGCCCCAAGGGGTTGTCGTTGTTCCTGGTGCCCAAGTTCGCACCCGATGGCACACGCAGCGCCGTGTTTTGCGAGCGCATCGAGGAAAAGATGGGCCTGCATGGCAGCCCCACCTGTGCCATGCGCTTCGACGCAGCGCCCGGCACCATCATCGGCGAACCGGGCAAGGGCTTGCAGGCCATGTTCGTGATGATGAACGCCGCCCGGCTGCATGTAGCGCTGCAGGGCATCGGACTGCTGGATGCCGCCTGGCAAAAGGCGCACGACTATGCGCACGAACGCCGGCAAATGCGCGCGCCCGGCAGACCCCGCGGTGCGGGCGAACCCGATCTTATCGCCGAACACCCGGCGATCCGCCGCATCCTCGACAGCCAGCGCGCCTGGGTGGACGCAGGGCGGGTACTGGCCTACCAGACAGCGATCGAACTCGATCAAATCAAACTAGGAACGCCCGAGGCCTGCGCCCGTGCCCAGCGCTGGTGCGCGCTCGTCACACCGATCATGAAGGCGGTCTTCGCGCACCAGGCCTTCCACGGCGGCAGCGACTGCCTGCAGGTGTTCGGCGGCCATGGCTATGTGCGGGAATGGGGCATCGAGCAGATCGTCCGTGACGCGCGGGTGGCGATGATCTACGAGGGCACCAACGAAATTCAGGCGATCGACCTGCTGGTGCGCAAGGTGCTGGCCGACAGTGGACAGGAAATGGGCGCATTGCTCGACGAGGTGCAGGCCGGCGTGCCCGCACAGGCGGCCACGCACAGGGGCTGCAGTGCCCGTATTGCCGCGCTGCGCGCCTTGACGACCCGCATCGTGCAGGCCGCGCCGAACGATGCCGCGCTGGCCTATCGGGTAGCCGACGACTACCTGCGCGCCTGCGCGCTGGTGCTGATCGACCGGGCCTGGCTGCGCATCGAAGCGGCTCTTGATGACGACCGGCCCGACCGGCAGGCCCGCTGGTGCGCGCCTGCACTGGCTCTGCGCCAATGGGTGTTGCCCGAGTTCGACATGCGCGCCGGCATCATCGACCGGCAATGCGCCGCCGTCACGGGATAATGCGCTGCATGCCAGACACCAGCGAAAAGAGCACCAGGAAGCCCCGGCGTCCGGCGCCACGCGTTCAACCGCAGACCGAAGGTCTGTCCGAACCCAGTGCCGTCGATCAGGTCGATACCCGCTTCCTGCAGTCGCTGCTCGGCTACAACGCGCGCCGCACGGCGCTGGCCATCATCGAACGATTCCTGGTGCGCATGGCGGAGTTCGACCTGCGTCCGGTGGAGTTTTCGGTCATGTCGGTGATCCACCACAACCCCGGGGTCACCTCGCGCCAGCTCTGCGCCGCGCTTAATCTGCTGCCGCCCAATCTGGTGGGGTTGATCCAGTCGCTGGAAGCGCGCGGCATGCTGGTACGACAGCCCCACCCCCACGACGGGCGCGCAGTGGGCCTGCATCCAACGCCCGAGGGTCGCGCGCTGATGCTGCAGGCAGAACAGGCGGCGCTCGAGGTCGAAGCCCCAAAATCACTCGGGCTCACACCGGCACAACTCGCAACCCTGCTGCAGTTGCTGCAGAAGGTCTATCTCTGAATGATCGCCGCGGCCGATGCCGGCCAGGCACAGACGCGCTGCCGCCCGCGACCGTTCACGGCCGGTCGAACGTCAACGACCCGGGCTCAATGCGCCTGCACAGTTTCCGCCACCAACCCCAGCCGCGCCAGCGTTTCCGGTGTCGGCACGCCCTCGGGTGTCCAGCCGCGCAACTGGTAATACCCGGGCAGCATCTCGGGGAGACGCGCCACCAGCCCCTTGGCCGTACCGCTGGGTGCGGGCTCGGTCAGAATGCGCTTGGGCAAGGTGTCGTCCTTGGCCGTCAGACCGGCGGCGAGGTTGAATTGCCGTTCGATGTTCCAGATGCGCTCCCCGGTCTCGCGCATCCGCGCTGCCGTCCAGCCACCGCCGACCGCCGCGTCGATCTGGCTGGCATACAGCGCCTCCGTCACGCCGGAGTGGCTGGTGAATGAGCACAGCCCGGTCGAGTCGATGGCTGCGATGAAGTCCTGCGACTCCTTGACCACCTTGGCCTTGCCGGCGATCTCGGTGGAGCCGAAATCATGGCCGTACGGATTGGCGCGTAAATGGCAGGCGCCACGGTTGCTGGTGGCATAGGCCAGGCCCATGCCCTGCATGCCGCGACCGTCGTAAGCAGCGAACTCCTGGCCCTTGACGGCCATCGACAGGTCGGGACGGCCGTATTTTTCACACAGCCGCTTCGAGCCCAATGCAATATCGCGTCCAAAGCCTTCGCCCTTGCCGGCCATCTCGGCCAGTTGGCACATGACCCTCGCGTCGCCGAACTTCAGCGACAGGCCACCGGTTTCCTTTTCCGTGATGACGCCGAGTTCGAACATCTCCATCGCGGCAGCGATCGAGCCGCCCAGCGAGATCGGATCCATGCCGTATTCATTGCACAGGAAACCGGCAAATGTGGCGGCGTCCATGTCGTCGACACCGACGGAGGCGCCAAGCGCGTAAGCGGTTTCATACTCCAGGCCGCCGGATGCGCCATGGTACTCGGGCCGGTCCTTGACGCTGAAGTGTGTCGGATCAATATGGCTGATGCGTCCACAACCAATGGTGCAAGCGAAACAGGCGCCGTTGCGGATCAGATTGGTGTGGCCGTTCTGGTTGGGCTTGTTCATGAAGCTGGCGTTCATCTTCAGCAAACCCTCGAACTGCACCTCGCGGCTGTTGCGGGTGGGCAAGGCGCCAAAGGTGCCGGTCACGTCCATCATCGGAATCGTGCCGAACCGCGTCAGCGACTTGCGCCCCTCGCTCTCGGCCAGGGCCTTGGTCGCCGCCTGCACCGCTGTCATGAATGCCTTCGGATTGACCGGCGTCACCCCGACCGTGCCACGTACTGCAATTGCCTTGAGATTCTTGGAACCCATCACCGCACCCACGCCGGAGCGTCCTGCCGCACGGTGCATGTCGTTGACCACGCAGGCATAACGACAGCCGTTCTCGCCAGCCTGACCGATCGAGGCCACGCGGATCAGCGGGTCCTTGTGCGCCGCCTTGATGGCCGGTTCGGTCTGCCAGACCGTCTTGCCCCATAGGTGGGCCGCATCGCGCAACTCGGCCTTACCATCTTCGATATACAGATAGACAGGCTTGGGCGCACGCCCCTGCAGGATCACCATGTCCCAGCCGGATTGCTTGAGTTCGCCGCCGAACTGCCCGCCGGAGTTGGAGCAGGCAATGGCTCCGGTCAGCGCACCCTTGGTCACGACCGACCAGCGCCCGCCGGTCGCGGCCATGGTGCCGGTCAGCGGGCCCGTGGCGATGATCAATTTGTTGTCGGGCGACAACGCATCCACGGCCGGGTCCATCTCCTCCATCAGGTACTTGGTTGCCAGTCCGCGCTGGCCCAGGTACTGGTCTGCCCAAACCTTGTTCAGCGGCTCGGACGTACACGTCCCAGCAGTCAGGTCAACCCTCAACACCTTGTGATGCCAGCCCATGATGCAATCCTCTTGTGACGTTGCGCACGGCTCACTACGAAACGCAGGCGCCGGCGTGGAAAAACCTTGCCAGTCTAATCCAAAGCGCCGGATTCGCCATCGGCCGGCGGCTGGCCATCGATATATAACCAACGCCCCTGCTCGCGCACGAAACGGCTGACCTCGTGCATGCGTTGCGCCCCGTTCGCGTCGCGACAGCGCGCGACAAACTCCACCACACCAACGTCGCCGCGGGCCTCACTGTGCTGCACCTCCAGCCCCAGCCACTTGACCGGAAACAGTTCCAGTTCACCCGGCGCCGTCGATGCATGCCAGGTCGCCAACAGGTAGACCGGCAAGCCACGGGCGTAGGCGCTGTAGCGCGAGCGCATCAGCAGCTCCGGTGTCGGGGCGTGTTCGCCGTCTTCCAGGCCGGCGTGCCAGCGGCCGCAGCAGTCGGCATACGACAGCTCCGAACCACAGGGGCATGGCGTACGGCTATCGGAGGGGTTGCGCTTCATGCGGCCCCCAGCGTCGTGACGAAGGCCGCCGGTTCCGGCCGCGAGCCTTCGCGCGGCTTGTGACGTGTGACCGTGCCGATGTTGACGCAGCACACCGCCACCTCGTCATCGGTCAACGCCAGCAACGCGCGCAGGCGGTTTGACGCCATCGCCTTACCGCTGGTCAGGCCCGCGCCAAAATCCATGGCGTGGGCGCCGAGCAGCAGGTTCTGGATCGCCGCGCCCAGCGAGACCATGCGCTCAAGCGACGGGGTATCCGGCTCACGCGGGCCCAGGCAGGCCACGGCGACCATCAGCAGTGGCGCGCGAAACGCCTTTTCGCGCGCCGCCGCGATCTGCGCCTCGGACGCCTGCGGGTCGCGGTCGCTCAAGGCCAGGGCAAACACCTCGGCCAGCCGGTGCCGCTGCTCCTGCGGCACGATAACGAAGCGCCAGGGCGTCAGCCGGCCATGATCGGGCGCGGCCGCTGCCAGCGCCAGCAGGGCCTGCCATTGCCCGGCATCCGGCCCGGGCGCAACCAGCCTGCGCGGCGCGACGTTGCGTCGTGAATGCAGCAACGACTGCGCGAACACCCATCCCTCGCCCGTATGCGGGTCGGGCTCGCCCGGCGCCGATGCGCCGTCCTGTGATTCGATCCCGGCCGGTTCCCGCTGCATGCACTGTGCTCCTTGTAGGGCGACTGTCGCGCGCCCGCTCCGTATTGTGCCGGCGCCGGCAAATCGGCCCGCAGCAGGTTCCGTGTGATGATCGTCACCTTTACCGCAACTGAAAAGACCCCACCATGGCACCCAACAACGACAACCTGAGCATGGCGCTGTTCTGCGACTTCGAGAATGTCGCACTCGGCGTACGTGACCTGGGCGACGAGAAATTCGACATCAAGCCGATTCTGGAGCGACTGCTGCTCAAGGGCAGTATCGTAGTCAAGAAGGCCTATTGCGACTGGGATCGCTACAAGAGCTTCAAGGCCACGATGCACGAGGCCAATTTCGAACTGATCGAGATTCCGCATGTGCGCCAGTCCGGCAAGAACTCCGCCGACATCCGGCTGGTGGTCGATGCGCTGGACCTGTGCTACACCAAATCGCATGTGAACACTTTCGTCATTATCAGTGGCGACTCCGACTTCTCGCCGCTGGTGTCCAAGCTGCGCGAGAACGCCAAGCAGGTGATCGGCGTCGGTGTGCGCCAGTCCACGTCGGACCTGCTGATCGCCAACTGTGACGAGTTCATCTTCTACGACGACCTGGTGCGCGAAAGCCGGCGCTCGCAGGCGCGGCGCGAACGGCCGGAGGCCCAGGCGCCGTCGCGGCGCACGCCGGACGAGGAAAACCGCCGCAAGGACGAACTCGAAGGCCGCCGGCGCGCCGGCATCGAATTGGCGGTGCAGACCTTCGACGCACTGGTCTCCGAGCGTGGCGACACCGGCAAGATCTGGGCCTCGGTGCTGAAAGAGGCGATCAAGCGGCGCAAGCCCGACTTCAGCGAGTCGAACTACGGTTTCCGGGCCTTCGGCAACCTGCTGGAAGAGGCGCAGGCCCGGGGCTTGCTTGAGTTCGGCCGCGACGACAAGTCCGGCGCGTATGTGTACCGTGGGGCGACAAAGTCGGTGCTACCAGAAGTGATGCCCGATCTGGGCGCAGCAGGCATGCAGCCTGAAACGGCCGCGCCACCAATCGAGGACAACGGCGAGCGCCGCGAACCCCGGCGCAGGGGAACGCGTGGCGGACGCAGCAAGTCGGCAGCCGTGGCACCAGAGAACACCCTGGCGCCATCGGAGTCGACTGCGCAAATACCGGCGCAGATCACGGAACCCGCCGACGGCGAAGCGCAGCCACCCACAGCGCCCGCAGCCAAGCCCGCGCGCAAGACACCCAGCCGCAGCCGGCGCCCGCGCAAGACGGCGCCCGAGGCGCCTGACTCAGACTAAACCGCGCGTGGGAGGGCCGGCCGGGTCGTCTGCGGGGCCTGCCGGATCGTCCGCAGTCGCGGCTTCGGCTTCACCCACGGGCTTGGCCAGCAAGGGCGGCCCGGTTGGCAACACACGGCGCATCTGCAGATCTGCCAACGCCGCGTATAGCGGCGCGCTAACCAGCCGGGACACGCCGCTGGCCAACATGGCACTGGCCATCAGGCTCAGCACCAGGCCATGGCCATCGACCATTTCCATCACAATGATGAACGAGGTCATGGGCGCCTGGGTCACCGCAGCCAGGAACGCGGCCATGCCGACGGCGATGAGTGTCGTGGACGGCACACCGAGCATGAGCTGCGCCACGTCGGAGCCAATGCCGCCACCGATTGCCAGTGACGGGGCGAATATGCCCGCCGGTACGCCGGCCCAGGTGGTGATCCAGGTGGCAACGAACTTGAGCAGGAAGAAAAACCCGGAGGACTCATCGACCCCGTCGAGCAAGTCCCGGGTGTGCAGGTAACCGCTGCCGAAAATGGATCCGTTGCTGGCGACGCCGATCACCGCCACCGCCAGGCCGCACAAGGCCGCGAATCGCACCGGAAACCGGGCCCGCACGCGGCTGAACCAATCGTTGGACTGGCCCGACAACGACACGATGAGCAGCCGTGCGAACAAACCACCGGCAAGGCCACAGGCGATTGTGACCACCAGGCCCGGCAGCAACATTTCCAGGTCGAGGCGGTCGACCCGAATCGCGCCGACGGTGCCGAAATAGCTGGAATTGCCATACACCGAGACCGACATCAGGCCACCCAGCACGATGGCGGCCATGATCAGGCCATTGCTGCGTTGCTGCGGGCTGCGCGAGAGTTCCTCGATCGCGAACATGATCCCGCCCAATGGCGTGTTGAACGCGGCAGCGATCCCGGCTGCGCCGCCGGCAATCAACAGACCGTGGTCCGACACCACACCGCGTTTGGGCAACCAGTTCCGGCAGCTGTGCATGATGCCGGCACCGACTTGCACCGACGGCCCCTCGCGGCCCAGCGACAGGCCGGCCAGCATGCCCATTGCCGTCAACACCATCTTGGAGGCCGTGAGCCAGATTGACACGAAAAAATGGCGCATCGGCGCATGCACTTCGGGCGCCAGTGCCGCCATCACCTGCGGAATACCGGAGCCCGCAGCGCCCGGTGCCAGGCGGCGCGTCAGCCAGACGATGACGGCGGTGACCACCGGCGTCCACAGCAGCGGCATCCACCAGTACTGCTGCTGCACCGTATGGAAATTCTCGAATGCGAATTCACACATCCAGGTGAATACCACCACCGTGAGACCGGCCAGGCTGGCAAAAGCCAGCACCACTACGCGGGCGGACCACAGGCGCCAGTCGTACAACTCCCCCTGCAGCGATGTCATGAAATGGGGGTGTTGTTTCGAATGTGACATGGGCGGTGGGCGGATCAGTAGCCTTTGAACGACTGTAACCCAAGTGCCGGTGCGGTTCGCGACACAGATTACGCTGCAGCGCAACATGCGCGCGCAGTGCCACACGGCGATGGTTCGCGGCGCAGCCTGGCGTGGCATGCACGGATGAATCGGGGACAATGCCCAAACCGACCGAGGCCGTTACCGCTACCACGCCACGCCATTCCCGAGGCAACGCCAGCATGACCATCGCACCACCAGCCAGCAATTCGCCGTTCGAAGCAGTGGACTTCCTGCGCCAGCGGATTCCCGGTTTCCAGCCACGTGTGGCCATCGTGCTCGGTTCGGGCCTGGGCGCGCTGGCCGACCAGATCAACGATGCGGTGACCATTGCCTACCGTGACCTGCCCGGATTCCCGGTGTCCACCGTACAGGGCCATGCCGGCGAATTGGTGTGCGGCACGCTGGGCGGCGTGGCGGTGATGTGCATGAGGGGCCGCAGTCACTTCTACGAGGGCAAGGGCGCCGACGTCATGGCCTCGGCGATTCGCAGCTTCAAGCTGATGGGCTGCGAATCGATCGTGTTGACCTGCGCCGCCGGTTCCTTGCGCGCCGATGTCGGTCCCGGCGCCCTGGTGGCCTTGAGCGACCATATCAACCTGTTGCCAGGTAACCCGCTGGTCGGCAGCAACGACGAGCGCTTCGGGCCACGCTTCATGAGCATGGCCAACGCCTATGACGCGGACCAGCGCCAGGCGCTGCGGCGATCGGCAGAGGCGCTCGGCTTACCCTGGCACGAGGGTGTCTACCTGGCCACCAGCGGTCCCAGCTTCGAGACGCCGGCCGAGATCCGGATGATGCGCACCATGGGCGCCGACGTCGTCGGCATGTCGACCGTGCCGGAGGTCATCACGGCGCGCCACTGCGGCCTGTTGGTGCTGGCAATCGCCACCATCACGAACCTGGCCGAGGGCATGTCGGATGTGCCGCTGTCGCACGCCCAGACGCTGCAATACGCCGCAGTCGGTGCGAAAGACCTTATGCGGTTGATACCAGCCTATCTGCAGTCGCTTGCGGCCATCGGCTGAGCCGCCATGGCACGGCATTTCGCACGGCCCGCGCTCGGGCACGGAACCTTACTTTTGATGCAAATGACATGAACAACTTTCCCCGCAATGCCGGCCTGCCGCTGGACCTGTCCTTGATCGAATCGGTGCGTGTGAACCAGAACGCCGTGGCGCGCCGGGTCCAGTCACTCAACGCACGGCGCTCCCAGAAAAAAGAATACCAGGCCGCCTGGTTGGTGCGCGCCGTCGAGTGCATGGACCTGACGTCGCTGTCCGGAGACGACACACCAGGAAGGGTCGCTCGGTTGTGCGCCAAGGCGCGCCAACCGCTGCGCAGCGACCTGATGGCGGCGCTGGGCCTGCAGCGGCTGCGCACCGGCGCGGTGTGTGTCTACCACGAGATGGTGGCGCCAGCCGTGCATTGCCTGCAGGGCCACACGATCCCGGTGGCTGCGGTGTCCACCGGCTTTCCGGCCGGCCTGTCAAGCATGGAGACCCGGTTGCGCGAGATCACCCTGTCGATCGAGGCCGGCGCACGCGAGATCGACATCGTCATCAGCCGGCGCCATGTGCTGACCCGCGACTGGGCCGCGCTGTATGCCGAAATGCAGGCGTTTCGCGCCGCCTGTGGCGACGCCCATGTCAAGGCGATTCTGGCCACCGGCGAGTTGCAGACGCTGGACAACGTGGCCCGCGCGTCCTGGGTCTGCATGATGGCCGGTGCCGATTTCATCAAGACGTCCACCGGCAAGGAAGGCGTGAACGCCACGCTCGAGGTGTCGCTGGTGATGGTGCGCGCGATTCGCGACTACCTGGCCCTCAGCGGCTACCAGGTTGGCTACAAACCCGCCGGCGGTATTTCCAGCGCCAAGGCAGCGCTGCAATACCTGACGCTGATGAAGGAGGAGCTGGGCGATGCCTGGTTGCGGCCCGACCTGTTCCGCTTCGGCGCGTCGAGCCTGCTGACCGACGTGGAGCGGCAACTCGAACACTATGTCACCGGCCGTTATTCCGCCGCCCACCGGCACGCGATGCCCTGACTCTCTTACCTGCGCACACACCCATGCCCTCGATCAAAGACATCCTCACCACCATGGAATACGGCCCTTCGCCCGAATCACCCGATGCCGCATTGGCCTGGCTGGCCGATCAGAAGAACCGGTTCGGCCTGTACATCGACGGCAAATGGGTCGTGCCCAAGGATCGGTTCGAGACCCGCAACCCGGCCAATGGCCAATTGCTGGCCCAGATCGGCCAGGGCGGCAAGAAAGACGTGGGCGCGGCCGTAGCCGCAGCATCGGCGGCGCTCAAGCCCTGGCAGGCCCTGGGCGGGCACGGACGGGCACGCCATCTCTATGCGCTGGCGCGGGCGCTGCAAAAACACAGCCGCCTGTTTGCGGTTCTCGAATGCCTGGACAACGGCAAGCCGATCCGCGAGACGCGCGACATCGACGTCCCGCTGACGGTGCGCCACTTTTACCACCATGCCGGCTGGGCCCAGTTGCTGGACACCGAACTGGCCGGCTACCGCGCCATCGGCGTGGTCGGTCAGATCGTGCCGTGGAATTTTCCATTGCTGATGCTGGCCTGGAAGATCGCACCGGCGCTGGCGTGCGGCAACACCGTGGTATTCAAGCCGGCCGAATTCACGCCGTTGAGCGCCCTGTTGTTTGCCCATATCTGCACCGAAGTCGCTCTGCCACCGGGCGTGGTCAATATCGTCACCGGTGACGGCCGCACCGGCCAGGCCATCGTGGACCACCCCGGCATCGGCAAGATTGCCTTCACCGGCTCGACCGAGGTCGGCCGCAAGATCCGCGAGGCCACTGCCGGCAGTGGCAAGAAACTCAGCCTGGAGCTCGGCGGCAAGTCACCTAACATCGTGTTCGCCGATGCCGACCTGGACAGCGCAGTCGAAGGCGTGGTCGACAGCATCTGGTTCAACCAGGGCCAGGTGTGTTGCGCCGGTTCGCGCCTGCTGGTGCAGGAAGGCGTGCAAGCGCGTTTCCTGGACAAGTTGCGCGCGCGCATGAAAACCATTCGTGTTGGCGACCCGCTGGACAAGTCGACTGACATGGGTGCATTGGTGGATGCCAGCCAGCACAAGCGCGTCGCACGGTATGTCGCGCTGGCCCGTGAAGATGGCGCCACCGTCTGGCAATCGGACGCCCGCTTGCCCAAGAATGGTTGTTTTTATCCGCCGACGCTGATATCGGACGTCGGCACGGCCAGTGCCGTGGTGCAGGAGGAGATTTTCGGGCCGGTACTGGTGGTGCTGCCTTTTCGCACCCCCGCCGAGGCGGTCGAACTGGCCAACAATACGATCTACGGCCTGGCCGCCAGCGTCTGGAGTGAATCGATCAGCCTGGCACTGGACGTCGCACCCCGGCTCAAGGCCGGCGTGGTCTGGATCAACACCGCCAACCAGTTCGACGCCAGCTGCGGCTTTGGCGGCTACCGGGAGTCGGGGTTCGGACGCGAGGGCGGGCGCGAGGGCCTGCTCGAATACCTCGTCGCACGCGACGACGATGCACGGCCTGCCAGACCGCGCAAGGCCCCGGCTGGGCGGCTCGTCGCATCGGCCCCGACCATCGACCGCACCGCCAAACTCTATGTGGGCGGCAAGCAGGTGCGGCCGGACGGGGGTTACAGCCGCACCCTGAGCATCAACGGCCAGGCGGTGGCCGTCATGCCCGAGGGCAATCGCAAGGACATCCGCAACGCGGTCGAGGCAGCGCGCAAGGCCACTGGCTGGAAGCGCAATGCAGCACATGGCCGGGCCCAGGTGCTGTTTTTTCTGGCCGAGAACCTGCAGGCACAGCGCGCGCGTTTTGTGCAGACGTTGTCATTGGTACAGACCGCGCAACAGGCGGCGCAGGAGTTCGACGCTGCCATCGAGACACTTTTCTACTACGCCGCTTGGGCCGACAAGTTCGACGGCCAGGTACACCAGCCGCCGATGCACGGCATCGTCACCGCATTGAACGAGGCGCTGGGCGTGATCGGCATCGTCTGCCCCGACGAGGCCCCGCTGCTCGGCCTGCTGGCGCTGGTGGCGCCGGCAATCGCCCTGGGCAACCGTGTCGTGGTACTCCCCTCCATCACCCTGCCGCTGATCGCCACCGACCTGTACCAGGTGCTGGACACGTCGGACCTGCCAGACGGCGTGGTCAATATCGTGGCGGACCCGGACAAGACGCTGGCAGCGGTACTGGCCAACCATGCCGATATCGACGCCGTCTGGCGCCACGACGGCGACGCGGCCGGCTGTGCAGAGGTCGAAAAGCTCTCTGCCGGCAATCTCAAGCGCACCTGGGTCAGTGGCGAACGGGGCCGTGACTGGGCCAAGCCCGGCCAGGGCCGCGGCCAGGAGTTCCTGCGTCAGGCCAGTCAGGTGAAGAACATCTGGGTGCCGTACGGCGTGTGATGGCCCAGTTCAGACCCGGCCTTCAGTCAGGACCTTGTACGCCTTCTCGAAATTGACAGTTACCTTGATCTTCTCGGTGTTGACCGGCGACCGGATCGCATAGCGTGATTCGCGGATGTCACGGTACAGGTACTGCACCAGTGGCATGCCGCCGGGGCTGACGATGCTGACCACATGCGCCTCGTGGGCCCGGGTGCCGCGCGCCACCACGACCGCCTTTTCGCCATTGACGAGCTGCACATACGTGCCGGGCGGATAAAACCCGACCGCTGTGGCCAACGCCGACGCCAGTACCGGCGCCGTTCCAGTGGCGTCGAGCACGATCGACCGCGCAGCGCCCAGCGGCGACATGGCCAGCCTTGTCTTGCGCGCGGCCAGTTTGGCGACGAATATGTCGGCCACGCGCAGCATGTGGCGCGACTGCAGGTTGTCCGCCATCGCAGCCGACGCATCGGGTTCGTGGTGCCAGCGCACGATGTCCAGCGCATCTTCGTCGACCATGCCCATAGTGCGCAAAATACCGACGCCGAGCCGGGGATGCTCCCGGATCAGCATGCGCTGCGTATCGCTGGGAATGCCGTTTTGCATGGCCAGGCTGTCCTGGGCCCGCGCCATACCGACGTTCATCATCAGGGCTGCGCGAAACAACGACCGGCGTCGCGCCGCCGACATGCCGACTTTGCCCGCCGTGAGCTCGCAGACCACGGCCGACAACAGGGCATGGCTGGCGCAATACCCCCGCGCCGGATCGGCCAACGCCTGAAACAGCAGGAACAGGCATTCGTCCGGCTCGCGCTCGAGCAGTTCCAGCGCCCGATGGCGCAGGGTCTCGACGCGTCCGACTGGAGCCGGTGCCAGCGGCGACTGGTACAGAATGCCTTGCAGCTGGTCGCGCAACTCCACCCAGCCGCCCGCCATGTCGTCGTCCTCATCGAGGTAATCGCCCTCGGGAATCTCGCCGGGCATCGTCAGGCGCGAAATCTCGTCTGCGCTGCTGCCGTCGCGCAGCATCGCCTGCAGCATGCGCTCGTAGCCGCGCGTCCACGCCAGCGCATCACTCTCGGTCATCGCCGCGTCATGGGCAACGAGCATCTCCCGGTGTTGCTCCGACTCCAGGCTGTGCCCGCGGCGCAGCAGCAACTTGCCGCTCTTGTCCCACAGGTCCACCGGAATTACGGTGCCGATGGCAAGCAGGTCGATCGGAACGGGTACGTAGTGCATTGACGGTGTGGTCCGCTGGTTGTCTTGCGCCTGATCATATTTCAACTGGTGACCAAAGCGGCGCCAACCGGACCCAGCCAAGATCAGCTGTCGGGACAGTTCAGTGCGGTTGTTGCGCCAGATCGATTGACAGCTGCACGATCACGGCACGATCCCCTGCAGCGGTCCGCGCGCGCATGCTGCCAGTCGCAGCCGGCCATGGCAGAGGCGTCTCGATTCGGGTGAAATTTCAAGTTGGACGTGGGGCTCCTCCTGAATCGCACCGTGCGCGGCGCGTCGTTGAAAGCTTTGGTTGCGGCTTCGCAAGGGTTTGTTCGCCCGAGGCGGTGATGCATGAGGGCTCAGACGCATCCAGCCTGAATCAGGATGGAACCTGGAAACCCGAAGCTGCTGAGCCTGTCGGTTGGTCGTTAGAATGAATTGATTGTGATCCCGCCGCAAAAATTCGGCGCTCAGCAAGCTGGCCCGGCAATCCAAACCAGGCGGATTTATGCAATGTGCAACTTGTGGTTTTGATGCCAAGCCAGGCGTGAGGTTGTGTGAAGGTTGTGGCGCCGGTATTCCGCGAGCGTGCCTGAACTGCGCATCGGAAGTCAGTGCCAATGCCGTCTTCTGCCAGAGTTGTGGCGTCCTGCTGGGGTCAATGGCGGACGCAGGATCACATCCACCTGCTGACAGGGCGCCGGCAAGGGCGCCCGCGCCGGAGTCGCGACAACAAACACCAGGCAAAGTCGAGCCCGAATTGCGCCAGGCCACGATCATGTTCTGTGACCTGGCCGGATCCACGGCTTTGTCCACCACGCTCCACCCGGAAGACCTGCGCGATGTATTACGCCGCTACCAGGCGGCCGCATGCTCGGTTGTCGCTTTGCACGATGGCTTCGTATCTGCCTACCTGGGCGACGGCCTCCTGGTTCAGTTCGGGTACCCAAAGGTAAATGAAGACGATGCCGAGCGGGCAGTACGCGCTGGATGTGAGGTCGCGGCAGCGGTAAGGTCACTGCGCACATTGCCTGGACTCACGCTCGACGTGCGGGTCGGAATCGCCACCGGCCTCACCGTTGTCGGTGACCTGATCGGACAAGGACCATCGCGCGAATCTGCGGTCGTTGGGCGCACCCCGAACCTGGCTGCGCGCCTGCAGGCCCTTGCGCGTCCTGGTGAAGTGATCATTTCCAGCACCACCAAACGACTGGTTGGCGCGCTGTTCGAAATGGAGGATCTCGGACCACAGGACCTTAAAGGATTCGACGAACCGACGTCGGCATGGCGGGTTGTGGCCGAACGTCCGTCCGAAGACCGTTTCGAGGCGCGGCATGGCGGTACAGACTTCGGGCCGCTGGTCGGTCGCGATGACGAATACGCAGAACTGGCCCACCACTGGCAAAACGCGTGTCAGGGCCACGGGCAAGTGGTTACTGTGGTCGGCGAGCCTGGAATCGGCAAGTCGCGACTAAGTGCGGCCCTGCAGCAAAAGGTACGACAGGAGGGACACCTGTTGTTACGCTATTTCTGCTCACCGCGCTTCCAGTACACGGCGCTGTACCCGGTGATCCAGCACATCCGATCGACCTTGCGCCTGGAAACCGATGACACCGATGCGACCGCCCTGGGCAAGCTGGAGGCGTTCCTGATGCGCGCCACACCCGGCGCAGCACTGGTGTCGACATTGCCGTACGTCGCCGCCATGCTCTCGATCCCGACCGACGCACGTTACCCGCAGATCTCGGACAGTCCGGAGCGTCAGCGTGAGCAGACTCTACGGGTGCTCAAGGAGCATGTGCTGCACCTCGCGCGCGACAACCCTGTCTTGCTCGTCTTCGAGGATCTGCATTGGGTCGACGCAACCACGCTCCAGCTCTTCGAACAATTGGTGCGCGACATCACGACGGCTCCAATACTGGTCCTGGCGACGGCCCGCACCGAATTCACTCCCCCTTGGACGATCCTTGCACATGGGCATCTACTGAAGCTCGATCGACTCGACCGCAGCAGCCGTGCTGCGATCATCCAGAACCAGACCGGCGGAAAGGTGCTGCCGCCACAGATCCTCCAGCACATTCTGGACAAGAGCGATGGCATACCGCTGTTTGTCGAAGAACTGACCAAGGCGACCATGGAGTCCGGCCTGCTGCTGGAGCAGGCCGATCAATATGCGTTGAATGGCCCGATGCCCACGAATGCCGTGCCGAGCACGCTGCACGACTCCCTGCTGGCACGGCTCGATCGCCTGTCCGTGGTCAAGGAAGTGGTCCAGGTCGGCGCTGCGATCGGCCGGGAATTCTCCTATGACATGCTGACCACCCTGCTGCCCGTGGCGCCGGCTGAACTGCAGGCCACGCTGAGCCGCCTGATCGACGCCGAACTGGTTCAGCAACGTGGCAAGCCGCCCGACGCAACCTATACGTTCCGGCACGCCCTGATTCAGGACGCTGCCTACGCAACCATGTTGCGCGGCAAGCGGCGCGGCATTCATGCCCGCATCGCCCACGTCCTGCAGACCCGGTCCACTGTGTCCAAACCCGAGCCGGAGCTGCTGGCGCACCACCTGACCGAGGCGGGTCTGTTCGCCCAGGCGATTCCCCGCTGGCTCGAAGCCGGCATGGCTGCTGCTGCGCGTGCTGCGCATTCGGAGGCTTGCAGCCACTTTGAAGGTGGTTTGCAGCTGCTCGACCAACTACCGGATGACGCCACGCGCAACCAGCTCGAGCTGGGCCTTCGGGTGTACCTGGGCGTGAGCATGGCCGCCACGCGCGGCTACGCAGCGCCCGAAGTCGAGGCGGGGTATCAGCGCGCGCGTGCGCTGTGCAGCCTCATGGGCGACACGGCCGAGTTGTATGCCGTGCTCAGAGGACTATGCACTTTCTACATCGTGCGCGCCGATCTCAAGGCGGCAAGGGAACTCTCGGAACATTGCGTGCGCCTTGGCGAAGAGACGCAGCGCGCGGATTTCCTGATCGAAGGCTATACGGCGCTCGGCTATACGCTGACGTACGCCGGCGAACTGGAAAAAGGTCGCCTGCTGCTCGCCAAAGCCGTCGATATCTACCGATCACGCGATGGCGCCAGCCTGACCTACCCAAGCCCGCAAGACCCGTCAATGGCCTGTTTGTCCCTGCTGGCGATGGTCAGCTGGATCCTGGGCCAACCGCGGAAGGCGGCCGCGTACGCGATCGAAGCCGTTCAAACCGCCGAGGCATTGCAGCGTCCGTTCGATACCGCGTATGCCCATTGCTTCGCTGCCATGTTTGAGAATCTGCAACGCAATTCGCAGGGAGCGGCCGCGCACGCCGGAATCACGATCGACATTTCCCAGAGGCATGGCTTTGCGGCCTGGCTTGGCCCGGGCACGCTGCATTTCACCATTGCCCAGGGCGGGATCCAGGCAACAACCGAAACGATCGCACTGCTCAGCGCGACGCTGACGGCCTTCAATGCGGCGGGAGCGGAGTCCAACAGCTGCTACTTCCTGTTCGGACTGGCGGAGAGTTACCGCGCGATCGGCAAGTTGGACGAGGCACTGGCAACGGTGGAAAAGGCGATCGAACACGCTGCGCAGCATGGCGAACACTGGAACGATGCGGCACTGTTTCGTCTGCGCGGCGAGTTGGTCATGGCGCGCGGCGACCCGATCCAGGCCGAAGCGGATTTCAGGCGTGCCCTCGACATCGCGCAAGCCCAGGGCGCAAAGGCCTTCGAGTTACGTGCCCGTACCAGCCTGCTTGCGTTGCCCCGGTCGGGTGGAGCGGCCGAGCGGGAGGTGCTCGAGGCACTGTGCGCGCAGTTGGGGCAAGACGGTATCGACAGTGCCGATTTGCGCGAAGCACGCAAACTGCTCAGGTCGACGGCGGTCTGAGCGGGCACGCGCGGCGCCGATGGCCGAGATGGCCGCGCAGCATCACCGGTGTCGTAACGTGGCGCTGGCTCCGGTCTCGGTGATGTCTTCGCGACGCACGCCTTCGATTCCCAATATGAAATCGGCGCCATAGACACCCGCTGGTGTCTGGAATCCCGCGCGCAGTTCACCGGCGAACACCCGCTCCACGATGGCCAGCGCGCATAACTGCGTGAAGCTGTAGCCGTCCGGCGTATGCAGGCGCGCCCTGACGCAACGCCCGAAGTCGTCCTCCGCCTCTGCCACGATCACGCGCGGCGCTGCTGCCCGCCGTTCACCGGATGGACCTTCCGGCCAGACGCGTGCCTGCAGCGCCATCAGTTTTTGCATCGGCGGCAGGTTGATCGGTCGGGCAAAGTAAGCCCCGAACTGATAAAACCATCGGGTCCATTCATCGGTTTCCAGGTAGACCGCGATATTGGCAATGCCGGTCGTGTAATAAGCCGTGAAAACGTCAGCCCAACTTGCCGCGCTGCTCACGCGGTCACCGTGGCCGTAGTTGAAGCCGCGCTCAAGCGTGCCAACCGGCACCGCGCACAGGAGCCCGTCGCGGCGCACGCTGACACGCTCGCGCACCAGGCCCAGCATGGTGGCGAAACTTCCGCGCGATACAAGATCGGTACGCGACAGGGCAAGCCGCAGGTGCCGGGCTCCCGGTACGCGGCCAGCCACATGCGCGGCAAGGCAATCCGATGCTGCCACCACGAATCCCGCACCGGGCATCACCATGACACCCGCAGCACGCGCCGCGTGGTCGTAAGCATGCAGTTGCTGGAAGATCGGAAGTTCGCCGCTGACATCCAGATAATGGGTGCCGGTTCGCAGGCAGGCCTCGACCAGGGGGCGGGCCGTCAGATCGAACGGACCAGCAGAATTGAGTACAACGTCGACATCTGCAAGCGCTGCGTCCAGCACGCTGCCGTCCCCGAGGGCCAGCGTACGACCGGACAGCCCCGTTGTCTGCGACAGCCGTTCAACACGCTGGCGGTTGCGCCCGGCCAGCAGCGCGTCCATACCAAGTGCGCGTGCACGCTCGGCCAGCAACCGGCCGGTGAATCCGGTGGCACCATAGATCAGCACGCGGCCGGTCATCGGAGCAGCCCGCGCATCACAGCTGATACGAATGGATGAAATGCCCCCTGATCACGTTATGCCGGACCCTTCTTCGTGGTCTGCTTCAAGCGCCACCAGGATTCATTTTCAAAGCGCTCCAGACCGCTGCTCGTTGCGAAAGCATCCTTGCAGCCCTTCAATGCGTCGGAGCCGCCATACACAGAACCGCAGGGTATGCATTGCTCCGGTTTGGGCTCTATCTCCTGGTAGCGGCGCGGATTTCCCCAGTTCTCCCATTCGTCACTCAAGATGCTCTCGATCACGACCTGCACGTCGTCCAGCGCCGTGATGGCGTCTTTCGCGTCCTCGCGTGTCAATCGCTGCAGTTCGGGCGTCAGACCCTCCGATTGGGGCATCACGCGCGCGATCAGCATCAAGCTCTCAATCGACGTGGCGGCACAGAATTCATCGAGCGAATCCCGCTTCGCCATCCGATCGAGTTGGATGTTCAGTTCGGCGGAGTCCGATGCGCTGAGGCCCTTTTGCAGGGCCTCCCATGCTTCGCTTGTCATGTCCAACGCCTGCGGCTTGATCAGCTCCATCTCATGGCGCAAGGATTTGCGCAGCCATTCCTCGGAGTGGTCCTTCAGTCGCTGCCACCAGTCGTTGTGCATTGCAAGCCTTTTGCCAACGCGTGTAGCGCCGGGCGCGCCGAAATAGGGCTTCGACTGCGGGTGCCGCGCATCGCCCGCAGCCGTGGCAGGCGTGGCCTCTTGATCGGAAGGGGCCCGCTGCGTCGTGGCGTCAGGGCTTTGCCCGCCCGGGTTGTTGAACCACGGGTCACTGATCGTCCATTCTTCGCCTGTGGCGCGCCATCCAACGACGGTCGCCAGTGTCTCCTTGAGGGAAACACGCATCCAGAACGGCCGCAGCGGCTGGAGGTTGTCCACCACGTTGCCATTGATGGAATCCTGGCTTTTCACCTTGAGCCCGAGTGCCTTGACGATCGGATGCCCGGCAACCCGGTGCAGGCGGACATGTACGCCCTGCTCTATTTCACGGATGTCGTAGATCCGTGTGATCGAGCGCTCGGTACGCACGACAGCCTGGTAACAGGCGCGGTCGATGTCTGCGGCATCGCGGTACTGTTTGAGGTTGATCCAGTTGACCGGCGCGCCGTGGGCCAGAATCTCGAGCGCCAGGGCCTTGGCATCGAGCACCTGCTCCTCGTTCGTCGAGCGGATGTCGGCCTTGCGTTTGAGGTCGTCGACCATGGTGCGCCCCCAGGTGTCGGCCACCATACGCCAGCCGACATCGTCGTTGTAGGCCAGCACGTCGCGCTCGTCGATGTCGAGCAAGGTGCGCGATTCTGCCTTCTGCCCCAGATTCAGTGCCGGAAAGATCTCGGTCTCCATGTGCAGGAACTGGCGTTCACACGTCGGGCCCGAGGCCGTCAGCCAGACGTCCCTGGGGCTGTCGATGGTTGCCGCCACCGAGGCCCTGCCGTTGACCTCGCGGTCGGTGATAACGGCGCGGCCATTGTTCGAGTAGACGAACGGGGACACCATGCCCACGCTGATGAGTTGATCGCCACGGTACCACTTGACAGGGACGCAGAACGTCACTTCGCGCGACGCCCACCAGCCGATGTTGTTCGAGCCGGACCACATGGTGCCGATCTCGTCATCGCAGACCTGAACCATCAGGTACACGTATGAGCCGAACGTCTCGAAGCGCAGGTCCGTGCTGCTCAGCGGCGTGTTGAGGTACTGCGCGAGGAAGGCGTCGAGTTGGGCGCGCTCGGCCAGCAGTGGATAGACCTGCAAGGTCACGTCGGGAAAATGGAACGGCCCGGCGACCGGTTGCGTCGCCGCGCCAAGCGCCGTGTTGTAGGCGTTGTGGGATCGCGCCTCGGGGGGCTGGCGCGCTTGTGGCGTTGCTTGTGGTGGCGCCATTGGTGGCTCGTGTGGCCCCCCTTGCGGCGGTGCCTTCGCCGGCGCTTCGGCTTTCCGTGTCGCTGCGTCCGCCTGTTCGTCGATCCACTTGTCACTCGCATCGTCGCCCGGCACATGGGTGCGCGAGCAGATGACCTGCCCCTTGCCATAGAACAGGTCGACGTCGGTCCAGAACGGGAAGGCGGGCTTCAAAATGGCGACCGAACCGCCATCGGCTTGCTGCTGCTCGCTGGCGACCTCGAGTCCGAGCGACTCGATGATCGGCTGAGAGGTATACCGGTGGATACGCACCGAATACCCGCCCGAGGGGTCCCCGCGCAGCAGATTGGTGCCTCCGAGCAACCCGCTCTTGTTCAGCCGGTCGAACCCCATGCGCGAACTGACCAGCGCCTTGTAGCAGGCGTCGTTGGGTTCGGCCGCATCGCGGAACTGCTTGAGCGTGACGTTATCGATGGAAAGCCTGGGTGCGTCCTGCGCAGAGGTCGCAGCATCAACGTCGCCACGGCCCAAGCCCGGAATCAGACCCTGCACCAGGTTCGCCAGATTGAAACCGGCATTGCCGCCCATCGCCAGCAACGAGTCGACACTGCGATTGGTGCGAAAGCCGCGCACACGCAACGCCAGCAGCATGTCGAGGGCCGTGCCCGACAGCGACAGCGAGGTGCGCAGGGCGTTCGGCACCGCGGACAGCGGGAACCATGGGTTGCCCGGATCGGGCGGTATATCGTCGTAGCTGGCGGACGGGTCGCTGTCGACCTGCAGCAGCGTGCGCAGCGTCTCGGCCTCCCCCGCATAGACCTTGGGAAATACATGGGTGCTCATGCTGAACTGGCGTGAGGCCGCGCGTGGATGCGCCATCCACAACGGTGTGTAGGCATCAAAGACCCCTGCGACCTTGGGCCAGCCGTAAACTTCGCGGCCGGTGGTCAGCGACATCTGGGCATCGACGAATATGAACGGCGACACACTGGCCCAGTCCTTGAACACCAGCTTGCCGTTCTCTTCGCGCCAGCGTTGCAGCGGCACGGTGAAAGTCACCTCGTGTTGCGCCACCCAGCCCACGTTCTGCGCCTGGACCGACGCCGCCGACATGCTGCCGTAGTTCAGCACCATCATGTACACATACGGCAGCGAGGGCCGGTAATGCACGATGCTCGGCGGGATGTCCATGTTCAGATACTGGTCGCAGAAATGCGTCAAGCGCGCGATGTTCGCCTTGAGCGGAAACACGCGCGTCGTCACTTCGCGGAACATGAACGGCGGTTGCACCGGCAAGGTGCCATGTCGGGGATCACCCGCTGGGTCGATGAAGGCCGGTTTTCTGATTCGCTGCGTCATCTGCTTTCTCCGCTGTGTGCGTAGTCGTCAAGTGCGTTCAAAAACCCAGGTCACCAAACCGCGAATGAATCGCTTGTCGCGGGTGTCGGGCAGGCCGTCAAAAAGCGCAGCATACTCGTGCAATGCGGCACCGGCAAGACCATGTGCGATGCCGCGCGCATAGTCGATCGAACCGTGGGTATTCATCAGCGCGCGGACCCACTCCACGTCGTGAACCGAGCGCGGTTCGCGGGCCGGATCCAGCATCTCCACCAGCCGGGTGCGATCGCGCTGCGTCGCCTGTCGGCACACATGGCTGAGCATCAACGTGCGTTTGCCTTCGAACAGGTCGCCGTGCAGTTCCTTGCCGTATTTGTCGTCCGCGATAAGGTTGAGCAGGTCATCCTGGACCTGAAACGCGGCACCGAGAAAGAACCCGAAACGCATGAACCGGTCGAGGTCTGCACTGCCACGCGTACCGATCAACGCGCCGACCCGGCTCGGGTGGATGGTTGCCAGCCAGCAGGTCTTCTTCAGCACCATCGTCAGATAGTCGGCATCGCCAAGGTCGTTGCAGTTGTCGCGCCGCCAACCCAGCTCCATTGCCTGTCCCTCGGCCGACTCCCAGGCCATGCGTTCGGTCTCTTGCAAAACACGGGAGGCCAGCCGCGGGCCCAGCCGTGCAATGTTGTCGATCAGGGGGCGCAGACTGAGCAGGGTCAACGCGTCACCGGCGTTCAGGGCCAGCGGGATGCCGTGCAGCATGTGCAGCGTCGGGCGCCCGCGCCGCTGCTGGCTGCCGTCCTCGATATCGTCGTGCACCAGCATCGCGTTGTGCATCAGCTCGATGGCAACCGCAGAACACAGCGCATCGTCCACACTTGCGCCGAACGCGCGCGCGGTCGCGATGCACAGGCTCGAACGCATCATCTTGCCACCGCGCTTCGGGTAGTCGGACAACAGGTCGTACAAGTGGGCCCGTGGAGCACCGTCAGGAAAATAGCCGTGCAGCGCGGTTCGTGTGATGGATCCGTATTCCGCGAGCGTCTCGCGGACCAGGTTCGGCGTGCAGGCGACCTCGACGTTGGGGTGCATCGGTATCGACCGCTCTCAGGCGAATAGGCGCACGCATAACGAACCACGCGGCTCGTTCGTGGCGCTGTCGACCACCACACCGGTATAGGTCGCCGGGGGCTGGTCGGCCGGTATTTCCACTTGCAGGATCGGGGTCCCCGATGCGGGCTCGGTGATGAAGCGTGCCCCGGTCAGTGGTGCAATCGCCGGGTCGGCCGCGTGCAGGGCATGCACCAGCGGCGCGAAGCGCTCGGCTGACGACGGCAGATGGACCGTCACCTGCGTGCGGTGTGGCGACACGACCTCGACCGTAAATGCCTGTGCCGCAACCGCGCCGGCGACGATTCCGGGCTGCGCAGGCCAGGCGCGCGCCAACACGGATTGCAGCAAGTCGGGACTGCGTGCCAGCGTCTCGACTGCGTCGACGCACAAGGCGCCGAGATCCTTGCACAGATGCATGGAGCGCTCGATCAGTGCGCTGATCTCTCCCGACACGGGTGCGCCCGCCGCGCCCGGCTCGGACTTGCCGGCTTTGTCGGTCGCCTTGGCCAGACGCTGGGCCAGGCGTTGCCCCTGGCGAATCTGCTCCTCAATCACCTTGTAGCCGAGCCTGACGCCATGCGCCACCACGTCGTCCGGGGCGTCCGGGGCGTGCGCCCCAGCGTGCGGTGCAGGTTCCGGCTGCGTACCCCCGGCAGGTGCCTGATCGCGCAGATAGTTTGCCGCGTTGCGCAACGGCCCGGTGCGCTCCGGTTCCGGTCGGTGAAGACGTTCAGGCGCATTCATGGTGCTTGCCTGACGGTAGCCACGCGGCGGTGCTGCGCGACGGTTTCATGGATGATCGTAGCCAATGATGTCCCCCAATGGTGGAAATTGCGAAATGGCGTGGGCAGCGAGCCGGCCGGACATGACAGCCGCCTCGACACAGCCTTCATTAAACCCGCAATCGGTCCAGTCTCCGGCAATCGTCAGATTGTCATAGCTGTTGTCGAGCGGAGAGATGCGGTGCCGAAGGCTGCCGGGCAAAGCCAGCACGTAGCGGTCGGTCGGATTGACGTTTGCGGCCCAATACTGCGTCGCAAAGCGGCTTTCGTCGGACGGAGCCGAACCCGCGCCCGGCTGCGGCCCTGACGGGTCGGCCAGCAGGTTCCAGCGAAACGCGCCCGGGCTTGTGGCTGCGCCGGGCCAGAGGTGACGGACATGGTGGTTCAGGAAGTGGACGGCGTTCTGGCGCACTTCCTCACGACGCGCCGTCGGATAACCGGTATCGGAGCGATCGGGTTCGACCGCGGGGTCGAGCAGCACGTTGCAAAAATAGGCAACGGACTTCGGTTCCTGCGACCAGTCCTCCCGCTTGACGACGTGGCCCATGTCGGCCCAGGTATCGAAGGGCTTGACAAAGGCCGAGAGCGTCACCGCCGGGTCGGTCCAGCCGAGCGTGGCCATGTCTTCCTGCATCCAGACCTGGAATGCCTGCGTTGCAACGGTCTTGACGTTCTCGACCATCGCACGCCAGCGCGCGTCACGCGCCAGGATCTCCTTGCAGACATGGGGAATCACACCGACGCTGACGCCAAGCACGACAAAATCGAAATCCTGCGTGACCTTGAGTGTGGCAGTGGCCTGCTTGCGGCGGTCCCAATGCGACTCGAATTGCCAGTCTTCGCGCTGCATGCGCGCGCCGTCCACCAATTGGGCATGGTCGGGGCCGGACGGCCAGCAGGGCAATCCCTTGACGTTGATCAGTGGCTGGTATTCGCCCTCGCTCCGGATTCTGGCCTGGACATCGAACTCGAGTGCTTCCACGTACGGCCGCTCCCCCGGCGCCAGCGTGGACGGGTCGGCCAGTTTGACGTTCTCAAGACGGTGGAAGAACTCGAAACGCACGCCGCGCTTCTTGAGCACCTCGTACAAAGGTGCAAACACCACGTCTCCCATGCCGGCGCGCATCTTCCAGAACATCGCACCACGGTAGGTGAAAAACATGCGAAGCGAGCCGCGCAGCGCCTGCCCTGCGGCGAGGCCGGGGCGTTCCGGATCACCGCCTTCATAGGCCAGTGCGAGGTCGTACAGGCCCCGCACAAACGCCGAGTTGAGTGAGCGCTTCGAGGCGCCGTTCATCCTCAGCCAGTCCCGGCATTCGTAGTCGTCGATCGCGCTCAGACCGCGGGGATCGAGCAGCAGCCGAAACCGCACCGCGCCCACCATGATGGCTAGCACCAGGTCGATGATTTCCCATTTGCAGCGGACATCGTCGTCCTCGGTGACCACCCGCTCGAGCCGCTCGCGCAGGTTCGACGCCACCGCCTCGACCAGGCGAAACACACCGGTCTCCGCATAGACCGGCAGCGATTTCAGCACCACCTCAAGAATGGCCAGTGCCTCGATGAGCCCGGCAGTGGTCGCCAATACGCCGAAACGCAGCAGATCCTTCAGTTTGGCCGTCAGGGACTCGACGGTCATGGGGAGTGCTTCGGTCTCTTGCCAATGCAGGGTTGAACCGCGCGGATCGCCACGTTCGCCCTGCCCGTCCGGCGCTTCGGATGTGCTCCGCGTTTGCAGGCTGAACAACAGGGTCCGCAGCAGAGCGGCAGTGTGTGCCAGATAACTCCCCAGTGTGAACGGATTGTTCTGCGCGAGAGCATCGCCGGGCAAGCCGTCGCCGGGCGGGAAGTTCGCCATCCAGTTCAGCCAGCCACCCTTGCGCGCGGGATCGGCGATGGCAACATGTGCGTCGGGAAAAAACGCATCCCGCCAATCGGCCAATGGGCTGGTGGCAGGATCGCGGTCCAGCTCGGCATAACACTCCCGCAACAGCTGGAATGCGTTCTCGTAAAAACCGAGCCACACATGCAAGCCGTGCTCTTCGATCCGGCCGGCCGGACCGCGCCCGGAGCCGCCCTTTCCGCCCAGCCGCCAACCGGTCTGGTAGACCGTGACCTGGTACTTGCCCTGGTGTTGCGGCCGGGTCAACTCGAAGGCGGTGGTGATTGAGGCGCAGCCGCTTCCGATGACCGCGACCTTGATCGGCTTGCCTGCTTGCATCGCTCCTGTGCCAATAGTCGTCTGGAAATTGATTCTATGTTGGAAAATTACCGTGCCGCGCAGACTGCCGCGCCTGCGTTCGGGAAGACCCTTAGCGTATTTGCACAGTGGCTGGGCCGCGGGCGGCTCTACCGGCTGCCACGGCAAGCCTGTTCCGGCGTCAGAACAATCCAGCGGCTGTTGACTGGCGGGTTCCGGTCACAGTGCAAGTTCACTGGCCAGAATCGATTGAATGAGCGTTCCCCGGCCCGGCGCGAACTGCATCATCTGCTGGATCTGCTGCTTGACGTTCTCGGCATCTCCGCCGCGCGACTTTACTGCCAGTATCAATAGTCGGTACGCATCGCGAATATCACCGCCGGTGAGCTCATAACCATGCCCGAGGGAGATCCAGCGCAATGAAGCCAGACCCGCGGCAACCGCAAAGTCCGGTTCGCTGGCGGCAAAGTCGCGCGCGGCACGGGCAAGGGTGCGGGGGTCGGTCGGGCTGGCATTCGCCAGTTCGCAGGCCAGCGTAAACAGGCCAGCGTCCTTCGCTGCGGCAAACCATTTGCCTTCAGCCCCTGGCGTACCCGCGACCAGGTCACGCAAAATGCTCTCAGGCGACCTGGTCGGGTATTTCTTGACGATGGCCCGAAAGCTGGCGAGGTGCGACATGCCCTGGTTGGCCTCGATCGCGTACAAGCGGTAGGCTTCGTCGGCCAGCCCGGACGACAACAAGATGGCTTCGCAGGCCCGCGCGATCTGCGGGTTCGGATCCTGCTCATGCCGTGTCGCCTGCGCATACTGGACCGCCTCGGCCTTTCTGCCCATCGCCACCAGCGCCTTGACACCCCAACGCCGGTAGTGCCACCATTTGAAAGGCGCGCGCTCCAGGAACGACAGTAGCTGTTCGTTGCGACCGGCAGCATGCAACGCGGAAAGGCAGACGCTGGTCCCTAGAAAATAGCGACCGTCCGACTCCTTGCGGCTCCATGTCTGTGACAGCTGGGGGTGCAGTTCGTCGGCCCATTCGCTGGCCAGTTCCGGGTTCACACACAGTTCACCCCAATGGTCACCCAGAGATTCCAGGTAGGGGATGTGATCGTCAAGCAATGCCTGCCACAGCCGTACGAGCCAGCCGCGGCGCACATCCAGGTCCACGTCGGCCCTGGCGATGATCGGCACCAGCGCCTCGATGGCGCGATTGACTGCAGTGCCGATGGCGCCGGACGAGCTGTCCACCTGCTCCAACGCCGGCGACAGTTTCTCCAGCAAGGCCACGGCGCCGCGAGCGGCCACAGCCGGCTCCTTGCGCGCCACCAGTTTGATCTCGGCCACGGCCTCCTTGATGCGCTGAATCGGCATGTCGGAGCGCCAGCCGAAAGTGCGCCGCCGGAAGCGGAGTGCAAATTGCCACTTGTGGGTCGTCGTCATGTCTTGGTTTGTAGTGAGCGGCAAATGTACCAAGCGGCCCGCGGTTCCGCGCCGCTCTTGCGGCGTCGTTAATGCATTCAATCAGCACAAACAGGTAACGTCGAAGCGACAGGTGCGAATAATGCCATGGTTGGCAAAACGTACCCGCTGTGGTGTCTGGGACAGTCCTGGAGCAATGCAATCACTGCCATGACCGTTGCTCGGCCCGGTCGAGCCGGACGGAATACAACTAGCCCATTGATACTATTGGATTTTTCTGGTCTGCCCGGAGGGGATCGAACCCCCGACCCTCAGCTTAGAAGGCTGATGCTCTATCCAACTGAGCTACGGGCAGATGCATGGCTACGTGGTTTGACGCTATCACTCTTAACAGCGTGTGCGGAACGATACGCACTTCCATTTATCGCCATGATGGGCCTTATTGTAATAAGGGTTGAGCGACGGGTTAAGAGAGGCTACCCGGCCCTTTTTGAACGACCTAAAGCAAGGCTTACTGACGTGACGCACGATGCGAGCAGCCCGTGCACATGGCCTTGATCGGGCGCAACTGGCCTATCTGTGAGTGAAAGACCAAGCGGGCATCACCGCGCCGATCATCAGCCCACCCACACTGGCGCAACTGCGGCAGGCATTTGCCGGTCGCTGACATGGCCCTGCCCGACGACATCCGAGTGGCCTGCGATCCGCTGGTGCTGCCGGGTGGCGAGGTGGCGAACCTCTTCAATTCGGCGGCGCGGATGCGTCGGAAGCGGGTCAGAACTGGCGCCAACCACATCGAGATGCCACCGCTGGAGTTTCTGCAGCGCGTGGCTGCGGCTGCCAGGCCGGCGGGTGTACTAGCTCGATAAAATCAGCCCACTGTTTCCACTGCCACGCGACTACCTGTCCTGGGCAATTTAAGCGCACGTACTTGTCACACTACACGCCGAACGACCCTACAGCAGCAGCAAGTAAGCTGCCCATTCACCATGACCGGCAGTTCCGTCGTCTCTGGGCTGTGGGCATGCTGACGTCGTTCATACGCTGGCTGGAGATTCTTGCCTTTGGCGTTTTCACCTATGCGCAGACACAGTCGGCCTTCTGGGTCGCCAGCTTGATGATGCTGCGCATGTTGCCGCTCGCGTTGTTCGGCCTCGTGTTCGGCGCGCTGGCGGCGCGTTTTTCTCGCCGCACCGGTCTGCTTGTTTCACAGGGGGCGCTGTGCGTGACGACCCTGGTCTTGCTGGTCGTCTCGTCGATGGGGGCGATCGAGGTGTGGCACTTGGCCGCCGCCAGCTTCATCAACGGTGCCGTGTGGGCCGGCGATATGTCGATGCGCCGTAGCCTGATGGGGGACATTTCCGGCCCGACTCGCATGGCGCATGCCATGTCGCTCGATGCAGTTGCCGTGAATGGCTGCAGGCTGGCAGGCCCCGGTTTGGGCGGGTTACTGCTCGCCCATGGAGGCTTGCCGGCAGTGTTCCTGTGCGGCACGCTCCTGTACGTGCTGGTGCTAGCCGCCCTGGCCGGTCTGACCGACATGCCTGCGGCAATAGAGCCACGGAAGATCGCGCTCAGGTCATTGCTCCTCGGAGGGTTCCAGGCAGCACGCGATTCCCCGCGCCTGCTGGCAACCCTATGGCTCACGATGCTGTTCAACCTCTTCGCCTGGCCGGTCCTGAGCATGGTGCCCGTGATCGGACAGGAACGTCTGCAACTCAGCACAGAGGGCATCGGCTTGCTGGCGAGCATGGATGGTGTCGGCTCAATGATCGGCGCGATCGTGCTGACGACGCTGGCAGGCAGATTTCGGAACGGGCATGTGTATGTAGCTTCCCTGCTTTTCTTTCTCGCGATGCAACTGGTGTTCGCCGGGAGCGCCGATCCGATCGTGACGGGCGCTGCGCTGCTGGCGCTTGGTTTCGCCCAGTCGGGTTTTGCCGTCATGCAGGTCACGCTTGCTTATGTGGCGGCGCCACCGGATCGCCGCTACGAAGCGATGGGACTGCTCACGATGTGCATTGGCGTGGCCCCGCTCGGCTTCCTGGCCGTGGGCTGGCTCGCCGAATGGCTGGGTGCTCCGCTGGCGACCATGATTTGCGCACTGTGCGGTTTCGCCAGCGCCACCGTCAGCTGGCCGCTGTGGCGCGCGTGCCTGGTTCAAGCCCCCGACACCTGAACCCGAAGGTCGTACGGTGACGATACATCGACGAGTGATGTATGGATGAGGCAGGGAAAAATGTCGCGCAAAGAGTCGTGCAAAACAGAAAGGGTTAGCAAGCCCTAGCCTGCTAACCCTTATGTAATGGTCGGGGCGAAAGGATTCGAACCTTCGACCCTCTGGTCCCAAACCAGATGCGCTACCAGGCTGCGCTACGCCCCGACGAGCCCATATTCTATCTGCTAATCTGCCATTTTTCGAGCCGGGACCGATACGATTATCAGATTGTGCTTGGGCTACAGTTCCAGCCATGGGTCAGATGCAAGAACCAATCGTTCCATGGCTGCAGCCGGGTGAGCCCTTCCCGGCCGTCGCGCGTGCCTTGGGGCCGGGCTCCGAGGCGCCGGGACTGCTGGCGGCGGGCGGCGAACTCGACGTCCCCAGCCTGCACCAGGCCTACTGCCACGGTATTTTCCCCTGGTTCAGCGAAGGCCAGCCCATCTTGTGGTGGAGTCCGGACCCGCGCATGGTGCTGCAGGTGGCGCAATTTCGCCTGCATCCGTCGATGCGCAAAACTTTGCGCAGCTTCACACGTACCGCGGGCTGCGAAATACGCTTCGATTCGGACTTCACGCAGGTGATTCACAACTGCGCATCCAGCCCGCGTGATGGTGGCGGCGGAACCTGGATTGTGGCCGAGATGCAGTTGGCTTATCGCCAGCTGCACCGGGCAGGTCATGCACACAGTGTCGAGACCTGGATCGATGGCGAGCTGGTGGGCGGGCTGTATTGCGTCGCCATCGGCAAGGCGGTGTTCGGCGAGTCAATGTTCAGCCGGCGCCGGGATGCCTCCAAGATCGCCCTTGCGGCACTGGTCGCGTTTTGCCGCGCCACCGACGTTGCCGCGATCGACTGCCAGCAAAATACCGGCCATCTTGCGTCTCTGGGCGCTGCAGAAATGTCCCGCGCCGCGTTCCTGCGCCACGTCGACAAAGCCGTGCGACTGCCACCCCCACAATGGGATTTCGACGCTCTATACTGGCAACAACTCCTGCCGAAACGGGACCCCAACCAGTGACGCACCTCAAGGATCTACCGCTTCAAACGCTGCAGTTCTATGCGACTGCGCCCTACCCGTGCAGCTACCTGGACGGCCGACAGGCACGTTCGCAAGTCGCAACGCCCAGCCACCTGATCAACAACGCCACCTACTCGGAGCTGGTCAGCCAGGGGTTCAGGCGCAGTGGCCTGTTCACCTACCGGCCTTATTGCGATGGTTGCACCGCCTGCATACCGCTGCGGGTGCTGGTGCAGCCATTCAAGCCCGAACGCAGCCAGCGTCGCGCATGGCGTCAGCATACCCAACTGCAGGCGCGCGTGATCAAGCTGGGTTTCGCACCCGAACACTACCAGCTGTACCTGCGTTACCAGAATGGCCGCCATGCCGGCGGCGGCATGGACCACGACAGCATCGAGCAATACACCCAGTTCCTGCTGCAAAGCCGCGTCAACTCACGTCTGGTCGAATTCCGCGAGCCCGACACCGATGGGCAACCGGGTGCATTGAAAATGGTGTCCATCCTCGACGTGCTCGAAGACGGCATCTCGGCGGTCTACACCTTCTACGCGCCCGAACCCGGCACCAGTTACGGAACCTACTGCGTCCTGTGGCAGATAGAACAGGCGCGGCTCATGGGCTTGCCACACCTGTACCTCGGCTACTGGATCGCTGAAAGCGACAAGATGAACTACAAGGCGCGTTTCAAGCCACTCCAGATGCGCGTGCATGGCGCCTGGCAAACTCCCGCCGACCTGTATGACGCCGCGCCGCAACCCGGAACGGCCGCATGAAGAAGCCAGATGCAGACATTGGCGCAAAGCCGGCGGTGCAGGTCATCGAACGCATGTTCGCCTTGATGGACATACTGGCCTCGCGCGATGATGCAATCTCGCTCAAGGACATCAGCGAGAAAACCGGCCTTCACCCGTCGACAGCGCACCGGATACTCAACGACCTGGCCATCGGACGCTACGTCGAACGGCCGCAACCGGGCAGCTACCGTCTCGGTATGCGGCTACTGGAACTGGGCAACCTGGTCAAGGACCGCCTGAACGTGCGCGATGCCGCGCTGGCTCCGATGCGAGAGTTGCATCAACGCATTCAACAGCCAGTCAACCTGAGCATGCGCCAGGGCGACGAAATCGTGTATGTCGAGCGCGCCTACAGTGAACGATCGGGCATGCAGGTAGTACGCGCTATTGGTGGCCGGGCACCGCTGCACCTGACATCGGTAGGCAAATTGTTTCTGGCCGCCGACGATGCCCAACGCATTCGCACCTACGCCAGCCGCACCGGCCTCCATGGCCAGACGCGCAACAGTATCACGCAGCTACCAGCGCTCGAGCGCGAACTGTCCAAGGTGCGGCAGTTTCACTATGCACATGACAACGAGGAACTGGAACTCGGCGTTCGCTGCATGGCTGCAGGCATCTATGACGATCAGGGCAAACTGATTGCCGGCCTGTCGATTTCAGCTCCCGCAAGCCGGCTTGAGGAAAGCTGGCTCGCGCCCTTGCAGGACACAGCCCAGCAGATTTCCCAGACACTGGGATACGTGGCAGGTGGCCCGCATCGCTCCTGACGCGGCCCCACGGTGTGGGTGCGGAAGCCTTAGCCGTGCACCAGCGAGGACGCCTCAACCCACTTGCGAACGCGCTCTGCGTCACCCAGACGGCTGAGTTTTCCCGCTGAATCGAGAAACACCATGATCAGGTTACGGCCCGCGATCGTGGTCTGCATCACCAGACAACGCCCGGCTTCAGTGATGTAACCGGTCTTTTGCAGACCGATCTCCCACCGCGGGTTTTTCACAAGCCGGTTGGTGTTGTTGTACTGCAGCGTGCGGTTGCCGACCGACACCTGGTAGTTGGGAGAGGTGGTCAATTCACGCATGGTGGCATCGCCATGCGCCGTGTTCACCAGTTTGGCCAGGTCCTGCGCGCTCGACTGGTTCTCGCTCGACAACCCGGTTGGCTCGACAAACCGGGAATCTTTCATGCCGAGTTCACGCGCCTTGTTGTTCATTTGCGCAACAAAAACCGCCATGCCTCCCGGTGCACTGCGCGCCAACGCATGGGCCGCCCGGTTTTCGCTGGACATCAGGGCCAGATGCAACAACTCGCCGCGACTGAGCTCCGCGCCCACACGCAGACGCGAGCGGCTGAACTTTTCCGTATCCACATCGTCCTGGGTGATGACGATCATCTCGTCCTTCGGCAGGTTCAAATCCTTCAGGACCAGCGCCGTCATCAGCTTGGTCAACGACGCAATAGGCAGCACGGCTGCGTCATTTTTACGGAACAGCACCTCGCTGGTATCCTGGTCGATCACGTACGCAACGCTCGATTTGAGGTCAAGCGGATCACTTTTGTCGTGCAGACCCGCAACGGAGCCGAACGACTGCTTCTCGACTGCCCGTGGAGCAGTCGCGACGACGCGTTTGCGTTTTACTGAACTGGCAACTGGACGTTTACTCACATTGCGCTTGACCACCTGGGTCTTCTTGGCAGTCTTGGCTGATGCCTTTTTGCTTGGTCCGGACGCGTAGGCAGCCGGAGCCAGCAACGCCAGGGACATGCCGCACAACACGAGGAAACGCGCAATTGGATTCATCTTTTACCTCGGTTCGACAATGGGGCAATTCGAAAAGTTACCAATTGCTGCCCAGTGAGACTAGTTTAAACAGGAAAGTACCGCAAGATCAACCACTTGCATTAGTTATTTCATGTTTTTAGATAAATCAAGGATTTACCTATCCTTGTGCAGGTACCCGCTCAGCTTTGCTGTGTAACTTGTTGAGTGCACTCAGATAAGCCTTCGCCGACGCGACGACAATGTCCGGATCCGCACCCACACCGTTGACGACCCGACCGCTGTTTTGCAGCCGTACCGTCACTTCGCCTTGACTTTCGGTCGATCCGCTGATCGCGTTGACCGAATACAGCACCATTTCCACGCCGCTGGCGACATGCGACTCGATAGCCTTCAGTGACGCGTCAACCGGCCCGTTGCCGTCCGACGTGCCGGTGAATTCCTTGCCGTCGACCGTGAAAACAACACTGGCATGCGGCCGTTCACCGGTCTCGCTGTGCTGCGACAACGACACGAAACCGTAATGCTCGTTCTCATGGGTCACGCTTTCGTCGCTGACCAGTGCGAGAATATCCTCGTCGAAGATGTCGCTCTTGCGGTCGGCCAGTTCCTTGAAGCGGGCAAATGCGGCATTGATGTCGGCCTCTGCCTCCATGACCACACCCAGGTCGATCAGGCGCTGCTTGAACGCGTTGCGGCCGCTGAGTTTGCCGAGCACGATCTTGTTCGCGGTCCAGCCCACATCTTCGGCGCGCATGATCTCGTAGGTGTCGCGCGCCTTGAGCACGCCGTCCTGGTGAATGCCCGAAGCATGGGCGAACGCGTTCGCGCCCACCACCGCTTTGTTGGGCTGCACGACGAAACCGGTGGTTTGGCTGACCATTCGGCTTGCCGCCAGGATTTGCAGCGCATCGATATTCATGTCGAGGCCGAAGTAGTCCTTGCGGGTCTTGACGGCCATGACGATCTCTTCGAGCGAGCAGTTACCCGCGCGCTCGCCGAGACCGTTGATGGTGCACTCGACCTGGCGCGCACCACCGATCTTGACACCCGCGAGCGAATTGGCCACCGCCATGCCCAGGTCATTGTGGCAATGCACCGACCACACGGCCTTGTCGCTATTGGGAATGCGTTCGCGCAGGTTCCGGATGAACTCGCCGTACAGCTCGGGAATCGCATAGCCGACCGTGTCTGGCACGTTGATGGTGGTGGCGCCTTCGGTGATGGTCGCCTCGATGACGCGGCACAGAAAGTCGACGTCACTGCGGTAGCCGTCCTCCGGGCTGAACTCGACGTCTTCCACCAGATTGCGGGCAAACCGTACCGACTGTTTCGCCTGCTCGAACACCTGGTCGGGTGTCATGCGCAGCTTCTTTTCCATATGCAGCGCAGACGTTGCGATGAAGGTGTGGATACGCGCACTGTTGGCACCTTTGAGCGCCTCGCCGGCACGGGAAATGTCGCGGTCGTTGGCGCGCGACAGCGAACAGATCGTGACATCCTTGATCGCATTGGCAATTGCCCGCACCGCTTCGAAGTCGCCATTGGAGCTGGCGGCAAACCCGGCTTCGATCACATCGACGCGCAAGCGCTCGAGCTGGCGCGCAATGCGCAGCTTCTCGTCACGTGTCATGGAGGCGCCGGGCGACTGCTCGCCATCGCGCAAAGTGGTGTCAAAAATGATCAGCTTGTCGGTCATTGCAATCTCCTAAAAATCCGAATTAAGGGTACAGCCCGTGTCATTGGCATACGGCCGGGTCCGCTTGCGCGCCGCGCGCCGCCGTCGATGGTCGCGCTGGCGCCTGATTACGGATTTTTGCACGTGTCAACGCACTGACGACGGCTTTCAGCGAAGCGGAAACGATACTGGCATCGACGCCAACGCCAAACAGCGTCTGTTGGTCGTTGACACGCAACTCCAGGTAGGCGATGGCACGCGCGTCGGCGCCAGAACCCAGCGCATGCTCATGGTAGTCGAGCACCCGCACGACATAGCCCGTCGCCTGGTTGAAACCGTTGACGAACGCCTCGATCGGACCATTGCCACGCCCGTCGATGTCGCACGTGCGGCCATCGAGTTGCATGCGCGCGCTGATGGCAATGCGCTCATGTGCCGCGGCGCCGTCGTCCTGCCGCACATGGTGGTCCTGCACCAGGGTCGCATTCAGCCCATACTCGCGCTCGAACACCTGCCAGATGTCCTGCGCGGTCAGCTCCTTGCCGCCGGCATCCATCACCTGCTGCACGACCTGACTGAATTCGATCTGCAAACGGCGGGGCAACTCGACTCCGTATTGGGCTTCCAGCAAGTAGGAAATGCCGCCTTTGCCGGACTGGCTGTTGACGCGAATCACGGCTTCAAAGCTACGCCCCAGATCCTGCGGATCAATCGGAAGGTAGGGGATGTCCCACACGGACTCGCCGGTCATACTGTCGCGCCGCACTGCCAAGGCCTTCTTGATCGCATCCTGGTGCGAGCCGGAGAACGAGGTGTACACCAGATCGCCCACGTAGGGATGGCGTGGATGGACCGGCAACTGGTTGCAATACTCGACAACCCGGCGGATCTCGTCAATATCGGAGAAGTCGAGCCCGGGTGAGACGCCCTGGGTGTAGAGGTTGAGCGCGATGTTGACCAGGTCGACGTTGCCGGTGCGCTCACCATTGCCGAACAGGCAGCCTTCGATCCGGTCTGCGCCGGCCATCAGGGCCAGTTCACCCGCGGCGGTGCCGGTACCCCGGTCATTGTGCGGATGCACCGACAACACGATGGAGTCGCGCCGCGCCAGATGGGTGTGCATCCACTCCATCATGTCGGCAAACACGTTGGGTGTTGCGTATTCGACGGTCGACGGCAAATTGATGATGCACTTGTGATCAGGGGTGGGTTGCCATACCTCGGTCACGGCATCGACCACGCGACGCGAGAACGCCAGTTCGGTACCGGAAAAATGCTCCGGAGAATACTCAAACGTCCAGTGCGTGTCCGGTCGCTGCTGCGCCAGTTGCGCGATCAGCCGCGCATTCTCGACCGCCAGTTGCACGATCTGGTCTTCATCCATGCCGAGCGCCACCCGGCGCATGACCGGCGATGTGGCGTTGTACACATGGACAATCGCACGTTCGACACCGACCAGCGATGCGAAGGTCCGTTCAATCAAATGCGCACGCGCCTGCGTCAGTACCTGGATCGTGACGTTGTCCGGTACGAGCTTGTCATCGATGAGCTTGCGTACGAAATCGAACTCCACCTGGGAGGCGGATGGGAACCCCACTTCGATCTCCGTGAAGCCGATCTTCACCAGCGCCTGGAACATGCGCAACTTGCGCGCCATGTCCATCGGCTCGATCAGCGCCTGATTGCCATCGCGCAGATCGACACTGCACCACAGCGGCGCGCGCGTCAGAACCGCGTCGGGCCAGGTTCGATTGGCGAGGTGGACCGGGGCGAACGCCCGATACTTTTTGCTGGGTTGCTTCAACATCGTGGTTCCTTCAATAGTCGAAACCAGCAACGCAAAAAAAAAGGCTCGTTGCTGGTGCATACGAGCCGTCAAATCGATTAGCGCAAGCTACCGTCGTCGCCCGTAATGGGTTCCCAGTAGTAGTGCTAGTGCAATCTGTTTCATATGAACAATGTAGCACAACTTTTTGAAACCGTCACGAGTCATTACCGCCCGGCCGCCCCGAACATACTGACAGCCCCCATTTTTTGGTGAAGGGGCGGAATTATCACGCCGTCCACACCGGCGCGGTGTGCCACCGCCGTACCCACGCCGGCATGTCAGCAGCAGGCATGGGCCGCGCAATGCCATAGCCCTGGGCCAATTCGCAACCCAGCTTCAGCAGCAGCGCACCGTGGGCGTGCGTCTCCACGCCTTCGGCAATGACGCTGCGCCGAAATACCTTCGCCAGACCGATGACCCCCTGCACAATGGCCATGTCATCCTGGTCGGTAAGCATGTCCCGCACAAAGCTCTGATCGATCTTGAGCGATTCAGCCGGCAGACGCTTGAGATAGGTCAGCGACGAGTAGCCGGTGCCAAAGTCGTCCAGCGCGAAGCCCACACCGATCGCTTTGCATGCCTGCATGACGGCGCCTACATGGACCATGTCCTGCAGGGCACTGGTCTCCAGCACCTCGAGTTGCAGGCTATGCGGCTTCAGATCGGGATGGCCCGCCAGCATGTCACTCAGGCGCGCGGCAAAGTCAGGTTGCTGCAACTGGTAGGCGCCGATGTTGACGCTCACCGACAGGTCCATCTGCTGGACACGCCAGGCACCCATCTGGGCAATGGCCGTGGCGATCACCCATTCACCCAGCTCGACGCTGAGCGGGTGGTTTTCGATAAGGGGCAGGAAGGCAGCAGGGGCCAGCAAACCGCGTTCAGGGTGCTGCCAGCGGATCAGTGCCTCGGCACCCACCACGGCGCCGGTCTTCATGTTCACCTTGGGTTGGTAATACAGCACAAATTCGTGTTGCGCCATGGCATGCGCAACGTTCCGCAGACTCTCGCGCTGGACTTGTACGGCGGAGGCCGACGCAGCATCAAAGAAGTGGCACCGGTTCTTGCCGGAGTCCTTGGCGATGTACATGGCCTGGTCGGCATAACGCAACAGCAGGTCGGCATCCGTTCCATCTTGCGGGCACAGCGTGACACCAATGCTGGCTGACACATGGAGCACCGCATCGCCCACAGTCACGGGTTGGGATGCGGCCTGCAGCAGGCGCGCCAGCACGGGTTTGCAATCCGCCGGGTCTTCCAGGTCCACCAGCACCACCACAAACTCGTCACCGCCAATGCGCGCCAGGGTGTCGCCCTCGCGCAGTACCGCCTTGATGTGCTGCGACAGCAACACCAGCATTGCATCACCCACAGCATGGCCATG